>Ga0256790_1000667_pt1 | contig 10818 bp, 11 predicted proteins | sample MC6MC0941MT_FD_190206 | JGI IMG/M metagenome (GOLD analysis project Ga0256790, IMG submission 190206) | Metatranscriptome of enriched soil aggregate microbial communities from Iowa State University, Ames, United States - MC6-MC0941-MT... | ecosystem: Environmental > Terrestrial > Soil >... | reverse complement strand
GTAAAGAGTACCGTAAGACTGTGAATGCTCAAATCCCAGTTCATTAGCAATTTTACTTATAGATAATTTCGTCGAGAAAAGTTTCTCTTTTGCTTTGCTCATGAGCTTTTCTTGAATATGTTTCTGTGTTTTTTGTCTGGTTTTGAATTCTTATCACTCAAATAATTAGGTGGGATATAATCACAAAAAAAGAGGTTGCAGTAAAAAAACGTACAACCTCTTAATAACCAAAAAAACACTTATGAAGTACAAAGATACTAATTTTATATGCGCGCATATAAAATTTTGATATTTTTAACTTTCTTATTTTATTTACATATCCGGTTAAGGAACTAATAGTAAATATTTAGATACCTTTACAATACATGAAACGTTGATATAATTTAAAATCATATAGATAAAAATGCAGAATATAGAAAATAAAGTAGCTTACATAACCGGAGGAACAAAAGGGATAGGTTTTGGCATTGCAAAGGTATTGCTGGAAAACGGAGTTAAAGTTGCAATTTCGGGTAGAGATATCGATGCTGTTGAAAAGGCTAAAGGCGAATTGGGAAATCAAAATGTATCGGCTTTGCAATCCGACGTTAGAAATTTTGACGATGAAAAGAAAGCGGTCGAAAAAATCATTGCTACCTACGGCAAGTTGGATATTGTTATTGCTAATGCAGGATTGGGAAAATTTGCACCTGTCGACGAAATGTCTTTAGAAGATTGGAATGTCATGATAGATACCAATTTAACAGGAGCCTTCCATACGCTTAAAGCAACAGTAGAACAGTTAAAACAAAACAAGGGATATTATTTTTCAATCGCCTCATTGGCAGGAACAAACTTTTTTGCACAAGGCACAGGTTACAATGCATCAAAATTTGGTGTAGTTGGTTTTACACAGGCTGCCATGTTAGATTTGCGTAATTACGATATAAAGTGCACAACCATTATGCCGGGTTCTGTAACATCGCACTTTAACGAACATATTCCTAACGAAGCAGATGAATGGAAAATTCAGCCTTCAGATTTAGGACAAATGATTGTAGACCTATTAAAAATGAACCCAAATGTTTTGCCAAGTAAAGTAGAAGTTCGTCCTACAAAAACAAAATAGATCGTTATTAAATGATCTAATTTTAATTAGTGAAATGTGTTTTTAAAAGGCATTTCGAACAATAACAGAATCATAATAAATAAAAAATATCATATTCCCTTCTTCTCCAAAAAAAATTGAAAAGAGTAGGAGGGCTGATATTTTGCTACCTGACAAAATAAAAGATTTAAGAGCATGTAAAAATGCTCTTATTGTTGTTTACTATTAAGATGTACTAATTTTGTAATGCTATCTTTCTTTTCTTCTAATGATAATTTCGTCCACATTGGTTTTTGTTCTAAAATTTCCTTAAAAACAGGGCAATCATCATCATGGGCACCGCGAAGGTAACCAATGCTCATTAAAAACTCGTTAACAATTTCGCCTCCTGTAAAGCGGAATGTTTTCTTGAATAATTTAACCCATTCTTCTTTGGTTTTTGGATGATGATGTGCTAACCATTTTTCAAAAGAACCGAACTCTTTCTGCAAAATAAGAATTGCTTTTGCGTTTTCTATTGCGGCATTTACTTTTAGTTTGTTGCGAATAATTCCTGCATCAGCCAACAGCCTTTCTCTGTCTGCTTTGGTATATGTTGCAACTTTTTCGATATTGAAATTGCTGTAAGCACTTCTAAATGATTGCTCTTTCTTCAAAATCGTTTCCCAACTCAATCCGGCCTGGTTGATCTCTAAAATTAATCTTCCAAATAACTCGTTGTCATCGTGGATTGGAAAACCATAGTGGTTGTCGTGATAGTTTTTGTGCAAAGCCTTTTTTTCTTCGGATTGCATATTTACAATAGCTGTACAATAAGACATTCTTAGATCTGATTTTATTGTTGTGGTGATTTTAAAACTTCTTTTCTTAATCAAAAAGAAATGGCTAAGATAGCCATTTCAATTTATCCTGTAATCTTCAATGATTGTATCAATTCGTCAGTTATCTGTAAATGGTAATTCAATACAATTGGGCTTCCCGGAAAATTTCCTGAAGTTTCTGCCGATAAGATATTTTCGGTTTCGTTATAGTCTAACGGCTTCATTGTAGCCTGATATTCTCTATTGGCTTTGTCAATCCAGTTTTCTATTTCTTTTCTTCCATTGTGTGTTTTGCCTTCATCAAAAACAATGGCAGTTTCTTTAAAACATGCTGCATAAGCCACGCTGTCAAAATTGTTTTGAGCTTCTGTTAATTTTGCTACTACTTTAGGTAAATTCATTTTTATATATTTTTAAGATTATTAAATTGTTGGCACGGTTCCACCGTCGATTATAAATTCAGTTCCTGTTAAATAACTGGCTCTTGGTGAAACAAGAAAACCAACCAATTCAGCGACTTCTTCCGGTTCGGCAGGTCTGCCAAAAGGTATTCCGCCCAAAGCATCCATTACACCTTGTTGTGCTTCTTCTACCGTACTGTTCGCGTTTCTTGCAATTTCACCTAACCAATCTTTCGATGCCGAGGTATTGATCCATCCCGGAGAAACAGTGAGCACACGAACTCCTTTTGGTGTTACTTCGTTCGATAAGCTTTTACTGTAGTTGATCAGGGCAGCTTTTGATGCCGCATAAGGCAAAGTAGAATCGTACAAAGGTAATTTACCCTGAATAGAAGCAATGTGAATGATAACACCACTTTTTCGATCAATCATTTGTGGTAAAAATCCTCTGTCCAATCGAACAGGAGCAAGTAAATTTGCCTGTAAGGTTGATTCCCAATCTTCATCTGATAATGTAGCAAATCCACCGGCAGGAGTGGTTGAAGAACCAAGGTTGTTCACCAAAATATCCAGTCTGCCATAAGTTGTAAGTACTTCACTGATTACTTTTTGTGCATCTGTTGCCTGGCTTAAATCAGCAGTAATAAAATGCAGTTTGCCGTTTTCTGTTTCGGGTGCGTTTCTTGCCGTGATGATGACGGTTGCGCCAGCCTGTAAAAGTCTTTCTGCTATTGCTTTTCCGGCTCCTTTTGTTCCGCCTGTTACCAAGGCTATTTTGCCCGATAATTCATTGTTGAAATTAAATTGTTGTTCCATGTGTAAATTGTTTTAAGCAAAGTTGAAACATATGTACACATCTCACAAGTACGGAGTTACGATTCAGATAGGGATAAAATTATCCCCTATTGCACAATAGGGAACATAGGTTTACATTTGTGTTATGTATGAAAGAAAGATTTTACCAAATCTGAATTGTGGTTTAGATTTAATAGGGGAAGTGCTGTACGGCAAATGGAAAATCCGTTTGTTGTGGTTTATCGATCAAGGACATCAGCGCCCGAGTGAGTTACAACGGAAAATTCCTGATGCTACAAGACGTGTCTTAAATATTCAATTAAAAGAATTGGAAGACCACGAATTGATTACTAAAAAAATTTATGCGGTTGTGCCACCAAAAGTAGAGTACAGTTTAACGGAATTTGGTAAAACGGTAATTCCTGTAATTGCTGCGTTGGGAATGTGGGGCGATGCAAATGAAGAGCGTTTACGAGATGTTATTTTAAGACGATTAAAGTCAGAAAGTGAGTAGTTTTATTTTCACTTTGTAACGGTTTTTAAAACATGCAAATCATCAATTTTATAAATCAACAAAATTGAGCCCCTGTTTCTACATAAATCAAACCTGGCAAAAAATTAAAGTTTTGATTGCCATAATATCATACTATAAAATTTTTTTTCGCTTGAACCAAAGAAATATTATAATTGCAATTACAAGCATTACGGTAAGTGTGGCAAAATAGCCAAAGTGCCATTCAAGCTCTGGCATATAATCGAAATTCATACCATAAATCCCTGCAATAAACGTTAACGGTAAAAAAAACGCCGAGAAAACGGTAAGTAGCTTCATAACGTCATTGTTCTTCTGCGCATTAACACTGTGATACGAATTGAGCAGGTTATTGGCATCTTCCAGAACTTCATCGTAACTAAGTATCAAGCTTAAAAGATGGTCTTTTATATTTTGTTGTGCTGTTCTCTGCTCATCTTTTACCTGAATCTGGTTTACTACATTCTGAAAGATCTGTAGTAGTTTTTTTGTAATGCGTGCCTGAGCTTTCAAAAAATAGAGGTTTTCAATAGAAACTTTTGTATAGTCCTTTAAAAATATTACTTTTTCGAGTTCACTTATCTTTGTATCCAGTTCTTCGAAAGGCTGTTCATAAGAATTAACCATTTTAAAAATGATATGGAGTAATAGCTCTTCTACCGAAGCGAAAGGTTTAGCCTGAATGTTTAAAAACGAAAATGGTGTTGAATGAATAGTGATCAACTTTTCGTTATTAAAGAAAAAGGCAATTTTGTTAGAAAGCTCTGGAACGGTGCTGGCTCCGGTCTTAAAATTTGCAGTGAAAGCCCTTAGTACAATAAAAGTATATCGGTCATGGATCTCTATTTTAGGCAGGTGACCCGGCTGCAGACTGTCTTTGATCTGGAAATAATCTAATTGATATGCTTCAGCTATTTTTTTCAGCTCCTCTTTATCCGGTTTACAGATGTCGATCCATTCAAAATGGTTAAAGTTTTTCGTTATCTGATATTGTTTGCTCATTTATAAATCTTCTAAAATTTTCCCGGTGCAACAAATTTAGCTTTATTTGTAGTGATAGACTGCTGCGCTAGTTAAATATTTTGACATTTAATTAGCCTGATTACTGTTGACCGAGTTCTAAAATTGATTTCCTTTCTTGGTTTATGTGCAACAGTATAGTTTCATAAAGAAACTATACTGTTGCATATTTAAATGATTACTTTTATAAATATGCAATAAGTAATTGTATTTCAGGGGGTGTAAATTTCAGTATTTATAATTTAAACAGAGGAGATATGATATTTGAACCTAATTTTTACACCGCTTAAATATTAAGAAGCTCTCGATTACGTACTTTCTTATAAAATCTTGATCTGTACAAACAGTTATAATTTAAGAAAATTGTTTAACAGCTTGTGGATTTGTTGAAATTTAATTCCTTGAAATTACTTTTTACTCATCTTAAAAACCATTCCTCCTTGTTTGAAAATCATTTGGTTGCTCTTTGGCAAGAATTCAATTTTTACCCCCGCTTGTTCAAATTGGTATTTGTTTGTTTCATAAGCCTCAAGAGGTAAAGCAGGCTGATCGGTTCCTTGCGCATGTAGAATGCCCTTGTCGTGAAATATCAAAATTTCTATGGGAAGCTCGGGAGAGCTGTAAGTACCTGCATACATGTCTAAGTTGTCTGGTGTAACTACCACTTCTTTAAAGGTGGGTATTTCAAAGTCTTCTTCATACATTATGCTCAATACGCCTAATAGAAACTGATTTCTGCTGTAGCGTTCTCCGTTTATCACCAAAGCTATAGATATCTGGTCTTTTTCGTTGTATCCTAATGCAGAATGCGTGCCCTTTGTATCTCCTCCGTGTCCGGAAAACATTTGGGTACGCATAGGCATCTGTAGCAATCCCATTCCAAAGTACTCTTTCCTTTCAATAACGGGCTTCATTTTTTCAACTGTTTCCTTTGTCAGTATCTTATAGGTAAACAGACTGTTGATAAACGTTAGCATGTCAGCAGTTGTTGTAGCAATGTCTCCGGCACCTGTTGTATTCGGAAAATAAAAATCTTCTGATTCTGTCCAGCTTTGGTCGGTTCCGTATGTGTACGATGCAAAAACATTAGTTGCTTCTTTAGACATTGATACGGTATTTTTTAATCCTAACGGACGGCATATTTTTTCATCAATAAGAGCTGCATAATCTTTCTTACCTAGCTGTTCTGCAATTTTTGCAAGCAGGTAGTAGCCGGAATTGGAATATTCCTGTTTTTCACCCGGAGCAAAAACAAGTCCTTGTTTTTTAATTTCATCAAAAATCTGTTTTTTGGTTACTTTGTGGTTAAGCCAGTCAGGGTTTTCTTCTTTCCAAACAAAGTCTCCTAAGCCGCTGCTGTGGTGAAGCATCTGACGGATGGTAATTTCTTTTGCTCCCGGCATATCAGGGAAGAATTTCTCCAATTTGTCTTCTAATGAAAGTGATCCCTTCTCAATTAGCTCAAAGATTAAAACAGCTGTATAGGTCTTGGTAATAGAACCGATCTTGTATTTTGTCTGCTTGTCAAATTTCTGCTCCGCTATATGGACTTGTCCGAAATTTCTGTCATAAAGCTGCTTTCCATCTTTATATATGGTAAGTGAGCCGATACTTCTGTTGTTGTTTTCAATCAGGGTTACTAAAGCATCAACTTTGTCCAGATGAAGGTTTTGGGCTGCTGAATTGAAAGTGGCTGCGATAAAAAGCAGCACAAAAATAAGTCTTGATGTCATAATAAATAATATTAGGTTAAAGTTAATAAATACACAGATTTATATTTCACAACAAATAAAGTTCATGGAATCCAAATGGTTCTAAAATTTTTGACCTGTGGCAGTTTATAGGGGATAAACATATTTTAAAAAGTATAATTTGTGTTTGTCCCTGAATTTATGCAGTTGGTGTAAAAAATAGTACGGGCGGTTTAAGATTTGTTAACTTTGTCTGTGTAATTTATAGTATAAATGAAAGCTTTAAGCAGGCACAATATTTTAAGACTGTTGATAAACCTCATCTTTACAGGGTTTATTCTCTGGGTAGCCATAATAAACAACAGCGGTAAAAAAGTTGCTGTGGTTCATATTGTGCTTTACAATCTGCTTATTTTTGTGCCGGGGTTGATCAATGTATTTTGTCTGCTTCCCAAACTTCGCAGAAATAAGAAGCCTTTCCAATATTCCGTTTTCCTCTTTATGGTTTTTCTTGTAGGATGTTTTGCATTGGGGCAATACCTGCATTGGCTTGTTGCATACTATAATACCAATGACTTAATTGCATTTACACCTTTAGGAATAACTTCTTCAGCCCCAGAGTTTTTAAAGGATTACCAATATTATTTTGATGCTTATCCGGCTGTCGCTATAGTAATGACAGCGTTGGTGATAGGTTACGTGGTACAAGAATTTCTTTCGAAACTTAAAAAGGAAAAAGAAATAACCGGGCAGCAGACAGTGGCAGAACTCCATCTGCTTAAATCTCAGATAAGCCCGCACTTTCTGTTTAACATGCTTAACAGCCTGTATGCTTTATCGCTCCGCAAGTCCGATGATACTCCGGGCGTAATATTGCAACTATCCGATATTTTGCGATATTCCCTCTATGAAACCCGTGAACGTGAAGTGGGTGTATTGGATGAAATTGCAATCATTGAAACTTATCTAGCCATCCAAAAAATAAGAATTTCTGAAACCGCACGTATTTCTTTCACGCATAAGGGAATCAGTGCTGCTGATAGGATTTCACCGATGTTATTGCTCCCTTTAGTAGAAAATGCCTTTAAACACGGGGTTGATTCTACTGTTGGTGATTCCTATGTAAATGCAGCGGTATATAAGCACGATGGTAGATTGGTTTTTATGTGTGAAAATAATTACAAACAGTCAAAAGAGTCTAAAGTAGGAGGTATCGGTATAGAGAATATCCAAAAGCGGCTGGAGTTGATTTATCCGTCGCGCTATAACCTGGATATCAAGAGGACAGAAGGAGTCTTTAAAATTACATTATCAATTTTACTGTAGAAAAGATGGTTGAAAAAATAAGATGTCTGGTAGTAGACGATGAAAAACTGGCTCAGGAAGTCATGATCCATCACATTTCAAAGTTCGAGGTGTTGGAACTGGCAGGTGTCTGCAATAATGTATTTGAACTTATAAGCTTTTTAAATAGGGATAAAGAGATAGAGCTCATTTTTCTCGACATCAAAATGCCCGAAATAAGCGGTACCGAATTTGTAAATTTGTTCCGTAACCCTCCGGCAATTATTTATACAACAGCCTTCAGCCAGTATGCACTTGATGCTTTTGATCATAATGCCCTCGATTACCTTTTAAAACCTATATCGCTTGAACGATTTACAAAGGCAGTACAGAAAGCACAGCTTTTTCTTACTCCTTTTAAAAGTCCTGTTCCTATTTTGAGCGAAACCGCAAACGAAAGTTTCTATGTGAAAAGTGATCGGAAGCTGGTAAAGATAGATCCTGATGAAATACTCTACATAGAAGGTATGCGCAACTATGTGTGTCTGTACTTAGAAACACAGAAAGTCATTGTTCATGGAACACTTACAGCTGTAGAAGAACAGTTAAAAGATTATAAGCAGATAATCAGAGTGCATAAGTCTTTCTTTGTAAATATAAATAAATTAAAATTTGTAGAGCAACATGTCATAACGCTTATCAACTCAAAGAATATTCCTATAGGGCTGCAGTATCGTCCGCAGGTATACGAAAAACTTAAGGTTATCTAAAACCGTAATAAATTAAAATTACTTTGTAATATTAACGGTCATACCCGGCTTAATTGAAATATCTGTAAAGGCATTGGCTTATAATGTTCAGTATGGTTTGTGTTTTTGCACGTTCCGCGTAGATCTTCAATAACGCCTAAATTGTTTGCGAATTAGGTTTCATCGGCATTTTGCTTTTTAATAATATTCCAAGCAAATATATCCTCTAAAAATGATGACGAGTATCAATAGACAAACAGTATTTAAAATAAAATAAAACTTTTACGTCCCTGTTTAAGCATCATTGGTCAAAAAAAAATAAAAGAACGGTGCGGTCATCACTTTATTTGCATTAAATAAATAGTTAAAAAATGAAAGAATTCTTCCTTGCAATTGCACTCAGTATTTTCGGTCTTATGTCTGCACAAAATTCAGATCATACAAAATCTATAGACAGCCTTATTAACTCATTTCAACAAAATAATGCTTTTTCGGGAAGCGTGCTGCTTCAAAAAGATGGTGAAACTGTATATAAGGGTGAATTCAACAAATTTGGAGACAATTCTGATAAATACAGGGTTGGTTCTATCACAAAGATTTTTACGGCAGTTATTACTTTTCAACTTATAGAAGAAGGTAAATTAACCCTTGATACAAAGCTTGATAAATATTATCCTGACATTAGAAATGCTGATAAAATTACAATTGGCAATCTTTTAAACCATACCAGCGGTATTTACAATTACTTGGAATGGAATGATTATTATGTTTCCAAACAGAAAAAATTTACAAAAAAAGAAATGCTGGATTTAGTAACTCAAGGCAAGCCCGATTTCAAGCCGGGAGATGATTGCAGGTATAGTAATTCCAACTATCTGCTATTAGGTTATATTATAGAAGATATTACGGGCAAACCATACGCAGAAAATTTAAATGTAAGAATTATAGATAAAATAGGATTACAGAACACGTACTGTGAACCTGACGAAAATCAGTATCCTAAAAGAAATGCCTCTTATTCGTTTGACGGAGAAGAATGGACTAAGGAAACCGAGACACATCCTAGTTTCACCTTTGCCGCAGGTGCAGTGGTTTCCACTGCAGAGGATTTATCTAAATTGATGGATAATCTTTTAAAAGGCAAATTGGTTTCGGGAACTTCATTGGCACAGATGGGACAAGCCAATCAGAAAGCAATCGGGTATGGGTTGTTCCTAACCCCATTTTATGACAAAACCGGTTATGGGCATTCCGGTAACATAGATGAATTTCATTCATTTACGGGTTATTTTCCAAATGACAGATTGTCTGTTTCAATACTATCGAATGGAGGTAATGTAGAACTCAATGAAATTGTCCTTGGCGTAGTTTCCAAATATTATGATAAAGCCTATCAGAATCCAGATTTTTCAATCTATAAAAGTAAAACTGCACCACAGACAAAAATTTACAGTGGTGTATATAAAGCAAAATTGGTCGGACTTATTAATGTTGGAACATTTCAGATAAGTGAAGCAGCAAACAATTATCTTTTTTTGAGTATGTATGAAGATGGAAAAGAAGGGCAAAAAATTTTATTGGAACGAAAAGGAGAAAATAAATTCTATGCAAGAAAAAATAATGCAGAGTTCGATTTCATTGTTGACAAAAAAGGAGATGTTACCGGGATGAAGCTTACGCAGAATAAACAGTCTGTAAATTGTAAAAAGATAATGTAAGTAAAAGAACTAACTTTCTCAAACAGTTCTGAAACCGAAGTCCAAAGGTCGGCAATTTCGATAAATGCTTCGTGCCTAATTTTTAGTTTGTCAAGTTGAACCAAGACATAAATGTGTTTTAAAAAATCATGGTGTGTGATAAGTTTTTTGTCACACACTCTATTTAAGCATTTTTTTTCCAATAAAGGTACTTTTTCCTAACAAATAATTAATTGCTCTCTCAATTATTCGATCTCTACTTTCCTCTGTTTTTAATAAGGTAATGTAGCGCACCATTTCTTTTTTTGCCGAAGGAGATAAACGCTCAAATGTTGACTTTGCTATTTCATTATTGTTTAGAGCTTCAATTAATTTAGGATGTGGCTTTATTGTCCTGTCGGACGGATCATATTCAATGGTGACTTCAATGGTTTCTCCAATGCGTTTTGGTGAATCTTTAAGCATGGATAAATTAATGTAAAGTCGCCAAATGCCCTTGTATTTAACTAAAGTTTGTAAGTAAAGTAATCCATTTACTGTTCCTTTTATTGGGATATACACCTTATCTTTACCAGCTTGAATAAAAATTTCCGTAAGAATGATCTCTGGTATTTGAACGTAAGGATTAATTCCAATTATTTCTATAACCGCATTAAAAGAATAACTTTTCATTTTTTTAATTATTCATTAATAATATTGTTTGTAATAGTGGTTTTGGCAGATAATTACTTCTGCATTGCC
>Ga0256790_1000631_pt1 | contig 11184 bp, 10 predicted proteins | sample MC6MC0941MT_FD_190206 | JGI IMG/M metagenome (GOLD analysis project Ga0256790, IMG submission 190206) | Metatranscriptome of enriched soil aggregate microbial communities from Iowa State University, Ames, United States - MC6-MC0941-MT... | ecosystem: Environmental > Terrestrial > Soil >... | reverse complement strand
TAAAGTTTAGTTTTAACAATAAGCAAATGTACATCAATGGTGAATATAACGTTGATGGTTCAACACAGTTCCTTTCATCTGATCTTTTAAGTGATTATCTAGCAACAGATGGACTAATTGCTTTGCCTGTTAAGTTGACTGTTTCAAATTTTTCAGTTAATTCTAATTGGTTATAGTTACGTGATGAATAAGGTGTAAATGTCCAAACTGTCGCTGTTTGCGATTTCAGCGTTGCATATTGATAGCCAAAATCAGTTTTACTTTTAGGCGCATCATAGAGTCCATCTGTTGCTAGATAATCACTTAAAAGATCAGATGAAAGGAACTGTGTTGAACCATCAACGTTATATTCACCATTGATGTACATTTGCTTATTGTTAAAACTAAACTTTACTTTAGTAAAGAGGTTAATGTCTTGGGTTGAAGCGCCAGTTTCATATCCAAACCATTCAGACTCATTGTTTGTTGTATAATCCCCAGCATCTGAATCACCTCCACATGCGGTTAAAAATAATGAAGAAATGATGGTAAAAGACAGTAATTTAATTTTCATGAATTATTCCAAATTATAAAATATTAAAATTTATGAGTATAAAAATTCTCGCTGTCATCATATTTCAACATTTTATTTTTTCAACATTTTTTTGATGAAATTTTAAAATTCTCTTAATTTTTATAATTATATATTGATCGAAATCTTAAAATAATTTTGCTGCTTTTCAATTTCATCCTTGCAAAAAGTGCTTTAATATTGAAGAACCCAAACAAAAACTGTAATAAACATCGTCATATGCAAAATTTGAATTGGAGCAAAGATCAAGGCATAGCGGCTGCCACCACTTAAAAATGCATTTATCGATTTCGCAATGGCATGTGCTGCTAAACCTAAAACAAAGGCGAGAGATAAGATGTGATTACTCGGTTCTCCCTGAATGACAATTGTGGCCAAAGCGCCATGAATTTCAAATAATGAGGCCAAAAGCGTACCTGCAATTAAACCCGCATCACCCAATAAAAGATTTAGCCCATATACACCCGCCTGAATCAAGGTTAACGACACTGCAATAATGGCTGCTTCATTTAGACTAAACATACGACTATCTACAAGCTGGTTATTCTCAATCGGTTGTGTGTGACGCATAAACCATAAGGCAAAAATGGTTAGGATCGCGATAGCGATTAGGCAGGGCAGTACAATGAGTTTGAACCAAGTAATACTGATACCAATCACAATAATCATGAGTTGTAGTAGGGTTGCCACGCAAGACATTAATGCTGCCCCAGCATTGGCTTCTGCACGTCCATTTCGGACTTCTAATCCTAAGCTGGCAATGGTAGCGGTACTGGAAACAAAACCTGAAGCAAGCGAAGACAACAGCATAGCATTTTTTGATGACAATAATCGTTTGGCAATATGTGCAAGTGCTTGCACCGCCAAGATTAAGGTGAGTAATTTTAAAATAACATAGGGGTTAAGCACAGCACCCCATAAAGCTTTGTTTGGTGTCAGTGGCAATGCAATTAATAACAATGCCAGTAAGAAAATTCCATCTTTAAATTCAGATTCTGTAATCCATTTCCCGGCAATGCCATGCATAGAATGTTTGGTCATCAACAAGACGGTGAGGATGACCGATAAACCTGCGGCAAAAGAAATATTCCAAACGCACATTCCACCGATAAAATAAGTGAGTATAAATGCAATTTCAGTAGTTATACCGGGATCATCAGTTTGATTCTTTAAAGAATAAATGACGATACCACCTGTAATGAATGCACCCGCAATACCAAAATAGGGACCAAACAAAAAACAAACAGCACCAAGTAAAGCACAAATAGCAAAAGACCTTAAACCCGCAAAACTATTTTGATTTTCACGTTGCTGACTTCGTTCACGTTCAAGACCGATAAGTAGACCACAACCCAATGCAGCCGCAATGATGGTGAGGAAATCAGTATAAGAGCCAAATGAAAATGGATATAGCGATATAAAATTCATAGTGCTCTCCAAATAAGACCATGAATTAATAGAATGATTTCAATGTATCGCAAAGTTTTAGAAAAACAAAAGTTTATTTTTTAGCCTTACGTTAAATACATTATTGAATTTAGAAAATCCAAGAAATACAACAATTAATTTTGTTATAGTAGATTGAGTTTCGGGGATATAACAATGCAATTTAATTTTGAAATTGATACAGCTTGGTGTTTAGAACAATTATTAAAAGATGGTCGTATTACAGAGCGTGAAAAACTATTGGTACAAACCACCCATCGACAACGCGATCAGTTGAAGTGGCATCCTTTGCAATGGATTGCCAGCTTTAAGCTCGTCGATGCTAAAAATCCAATAAAAAGACTGACATTGACTACGCTAACAGAATGGTTAGCTGAAAAAGCCGAACTCAATTCATTTACGATTGATCCATTAAAGGCCGATGTGACTTCACTAACCAATGTCATGTCACAAGAGTTTGCAATAAGAAATAAAATTTTAGCAGTTGAAGTCAGTGCCGATAAAATTCTGATTGGTACAGCACAGCCTTTTATAACGGATTGGGTACATAATTTAGAACGTAGTTTAAGTCCAAAAAAAATCGAAAAAGTAGTATTGAATCCTGAGTTATTACAACGTTATTTAACTGAGTATTATCAAGTCAGTAAAGCGGTCAGCAACTCACAAAAATCCAGTGCCTATGATAAAGAAAATAAGGGTGTAGAAGCACTTTTACAATTGGGTGATACCCAGAATCCAGATGCCAATGATCAGCATATTGTGAAACTTGTCGATTGGGTTTTACAGTTTGCTTTTGAGCAAGGGGCGAGTGATATTCACTTAGAACCGCGTAAGGAAAAAGGTAAAATTCGTTTTCGTATCGATGGGGTACTGCATACAATTTATAATATGCCAGCCAATACCTTAACCGCAGTTATTTCACGGATTAAAATTTTAGGCCGTATGAATGTTGCAGAAAAACGTAAACCTCAGGATGGGCGTTTAAAAACACGAACACCGAAAGGGCAAGAAACCGAGCTACGTCTTTCAACTTTGCCAACTGCTTTTGGTGAAAAGTTGGTGATGCGTATCTTCGACCCAGAAGTTTTGGTACGAAGTTTCCAACAATTAGGTTTTGATGAACATTTATTGGCACAATGGCATGCTTTAACTCAACATAGTCATGGCATTATTTTGGTGACTGGCCCCACAGGTTCAGGTAAAACTACCACGCTTTATTCTTCGTTAAAACAATTGGCAACCGAGCAAGTGAACGTCTGTACCATTGAAGATCCAATTGAGATGTTGGAGCCAAGTTTTAACCAGATGCAGGTCAATCAAGGGATTGAGCTAGGTTTCGCTGATGGTATCCGTGCTTTGATGCGTCAAGATCCAGATATTATTATGGTTGGAGAAATTCGTGACCAAGATACTGCCAACATGGCCATTCAGGCTGCATTAACAGGTCATTTAGTGCTTTCAACTCTGCATACCAATGATGCGCCATCAAGTCTGACACGTTTGCATGATTTAGGTGTGCAACCTTTTTTAACCGCTGCAACGATTTTGGGAGTATTGGCTCAGCGTTTAGTGCGTAAGCTTTGTCCGCATTGCAAACAAGAAACCTTTATCAATGAACAAGAGTGGAAACATTTGACATTTGGCTATCAGACCAAAATGCCTAATTTTGTATATAAAGCAGTTGGGTGTGAGGAATGCCGTCAAACAGGTTATAAAGGTCGTGTTGGGATTTACGAGTTTATGCCAATTAGCCTTGAGGCAAAGCAGAGAATTAGTGCAGGCGTGACTTTAGATGATTTAAAAATGCAGGCAAAAAAAGAAGGCATTGAACCATTAAGAATTGCTGGTGCACGTAAAGTATTAGAAGGCATAACCACGCTGGAAGAAGTCCTTAGAGTTGTGCCTTTAAATTAATTTTGACTTAAAATAGCAAATGAAGAAATCCTAAGATTCACCTCATGTTGGTTTGTTTTAATGCTTCTATCGAAACGATGAACCGATATGAGGACACAACAATGAACATCCTTGCGAAAACAATTTTAACCACAAGCTTGATTGGTTTAACAAGTTTTGCCACTGCAAACACAGCAGTAAATCAATCAGCGCTTACACCAAGTTTAACCACAGTAAAACAAGCTTTAACATTGAAAGATGATACCAAAGTGCAGCTTCGTGGTAACGTGGTCAAAGCAATCGGTGACGAAAAATATCAATTCCGTGATAGCACAGGTAGCATTACTGTCGATATTGATGATGAATTATGGCAAGGTAAACCGATCGCGGCAAATGCTACAGTGACATTGTTTGGTGAGGTCGATATCGATTATAAACCGACAAAACGTGTAGAAATTGATGTGGATGCCGTGAATTTTTAATTATTTTATCCATTAAAACAAATCACAGCAGATTCTAGTTATATTCTCTAAGACTACATGTGTATGCATGTGGTCTTTACCTATGTTCAATAAGTATGAACAGCAACAAACAGCAGATTTTATTTTGATCAAGGCTTTGTCTGCCTAAAAGGAGAGAGAGGTTCTATGCGAATTTTGCTCGCTGAAGATGATAGTTCACAAGCTGAAAGTATTAAATCTTGGTTGGAAATGGATGGCTACAATATAGATTGGGTTGAACGTGGTGATCATGCAATTTTAGCCATAGAACAGCATCAATATGACTGTATCTTATTAGATCGTGGTTTGCCCAAAGCCACTGGTGATGAAATTCTCAAACTGTTAAAACGTCAATTTCCAGAAATTCCTGTGATTTTTCTTACGGCGAGAGACAGTATTCAAGATCGTGTGCAAGGTTTGGATCTCGGTGCAAATGACTATCTGGTAAAGCCTTTTAGTTTAGAAGAATTATCTGCCCGAGTACGGGCACAGCTCAGACAAACTCAAGTCACAAATTTACATGAAATAAAATATGAAAATTTAGTGTTAGATACTCAAGCGAAAACGGTATTTCAGGATCAGCAAGTTGTTCATCTCACCGCAAAAGAATTTCAAATTTTATATAAATTGATGCAAAAGCCTGAACATATTGTGACACGTGAGCAATTGGAAGAATCACTTTATGCTTGGGGAGATGAAATTGAAAGTAATGCGATTGAAGTTTATATCTATCAATTGCGTAAGAAGATTGGTGGACATTTGATCAAAACAATCCGTGGCTTGGGCTATCGTATGAATAAAGAGCAAGATTGAATATTTCATCATTACTTTTAATGATTTCAATAGGATGAATATGACACAGGCAGTATCACTACAAACCAAGCTGATTAAGACCTCCATGCTAAGTTCAATTGTGGCAGGTATTTTTGCGCTGATACTTCTGGTGAGCCTTTCGATTTATCACAATATGAAGGTACAAGATGAAATCATGGATGAAGTTGCAGATATGCTTCTGATCTCAGATTTAAGTGCGACTTCTGGTTTTCAATTGGATGAGTTAAGTGATGAATTTGATATTCAGTATCGATTGATGAATGGTGAGGTGATGTTGACCCACTCACCCGAATTTGATTTGCAACAAGGTCAAGCCAATCTCCTATCTGAACATGAAGGAAATGGATATGGATTTATTTGGTCAAAGGGTAAGTTGTTACGTAGCTACCGAGCGATTGATCAAGATTCTCAGTTAAGCGTCTATGTTGTACAGTCCTTAAGTGTCCGTTTTAAAGACTTATTACAAAGTTTTATCAGCTATTTATTGGTTTTATTAAGTCTCTGGTTGCTGCAATGGCTGATTTTACATTTCTCAGTTAAAAAACAATTTAAATCCATTCAACTGCTTTCGACGGAAATTGCTGAGAAAAATGCCAATGATCTCAGCTTAATTCAGCGACAACCTGCATTTAAAGAACTTGAGCCGATGGTTAATCAGCTTAATCAAATGCTTGTTCGACTAGATCAAGCTTTAATTGCTGAACAACGTTTTACCGCAGATGCATCACATGAATTACGTTCGCCACTTTCTGCGATACAAATGCGTTTGCAGTTATTACAACGCAAATATGCAGAGGTTCCTGAGATTTATCAGCAACTCAATAGTATTCAAAATGATGTGAATCGAGGAACGCTGGTCCTTGAAAATCTTTTGCTTTTGGCACGATTAGATCCAGCGGATGCCAGTGAATTACCGAAGACTTGGATAAGTCTGGGGCAAATGACTCAGCATGTGTTAAATAGCTTGGCCCCATTTATAGATGACAAGCAGATTCAGATTCATATTCAAAGCGAAGATGTTCAGGTCTATGTAAATGAAGAATTACTGTTTATTTGTATTCGCAATCTTGTCGATAATGCAATTCGTTATACGCCATTACAGGGCAATATTTATATTCAGATTGGACCATTAAATAATAGTAATTTCTTTGAAATCCAAAATGATGGTGAGGGTATTCCTCAAGACATCTTAGATCGTTTAGGTGAACGTTTTTACCGAGCTTTGGGGAGCAAAACACAAGGTTCAGGCTTGGGTTTGTCAATTTGTAAAAAGGTGATCGATCTGCATCATGGAGAGATTCAGTTTACTGCTTCCGAATATGGTGGTTTGAGCGTTTGTGTTTATTTACGTTAAAGCTGTGCGATTAAATGGGCATTTTTATTGAATGTTTAACATTTCATTGGTGGATTGTTTTATAGAGATAGGGTGTTGTATAAAAATCAAAAGACAAGCATTAAAATTCAACTGACAAAATTAAAAAGCAGTATGCGCTGATTCATACTGCTTGTTCCCACGTTTTTTGTTTTAACTTAATGTTTTTATAGTTATTTGGTCAAAATTAGACGATTGTTACGTGTTAAACGTAAGCGATATTCTTCTCCAGCATGCATGATGCGAATTTCGCGCCCTAATGCAAATAAGTTATTTGAATGTAACATCGGAAGAGATTGGTGAGCTTCTGTGTTACGTGTGAATAGGCTAAAAGGTGCGTTCATTATTGTTACTCCGTGTGGGGTGCTGTCTAAGTGATTTAAATGATAATCATTATCGAATAGATCTGTCAACGATAATTTTTATCATTTATAAAATTTCTATAATTGCTTACAATTCATTAAAAATTCAGGTGTCGATTTTTATGTCTAAACCCAATATTCATGTGGCTATTGCTTTATTACTTCATCGTGGGAAGGTGTTGGTCGGTTGGCGCAATGCAGATCAGCATCAGGGTAATAAATATGAATTTCCTGGTGGCAAAATTGAAGTAGGGGAAACACCTGTCGAAGCATGTCGTCGAGAGATCTTTGAGGAAGTTGGAATAGGTATCGAGCAATGGCGTGCTTTTGACCTGATTCATCATGTTTATGATGATGTTGAAGTGTTTCTCCATTTTTTTCATGCTACGGTTCCTGAACAATATTTGCATGATATTCAGAAACCTTGGACATGGTATGGACGTGATCAACTATTTGCGCTTAATTTTCCTAAAGCCAATCAAGCGATCATTCAACGCTTGTACTGGTCGCATCAAATTAAAATCTCCGACAATCTTTCAGCATTGAGCATAGAAAAAAGTCCAAATGACAACGCGCAATTTTTTTATTTTAGAACGATTGCAGATCAGGTTGCTGTAACACAAATTTCACAGTTAGCTCCAAATGCCTTATCTCGCTTGATTGTCAATATAGAGCTGTGGCAACAGTTGTCTGAGTATCTTCAAAAAAGTATAGCTGCTGTACATTATAAACAGCATCAATTGATGGATTTACACATTGGGCAGTTACCAATCGGTCTACGTTGTATAGCAGCATGTCATGATCTGGTGTCTATACAGCGAGCACAGACATTGGGTTTTGATGCTGTGATTTTAAGTCCCGTATTTGCAACCCAGACCCATCCTGAAGCCCATGCGCTTGGATGGGAAAAATTTGCTGAATATGCCAAGACCTGTGATTTACCCATCTTTGCATTGGGCGGATTAAGCCAAGCTGATTTAGCGATTGCACAACAGCATTATGCATACGGGATTGCTGGGATTCGAAATTTTTAATCGAGCAGAGATATTGGCTTAAACAGTTATAAGCGTTGTAACTGTTTTTGCGCTTCTGCGATGCTCTGTTGACTTTTTAATTGCTGAGCAGCCTGCAAAATAACATTCCAAAAGGTTTTCTTTTGGGATGGACTTTGCGCATAACTTAAACCACGTCGCGCTAGAGATTCAGCATTCGCATACTGTTTCTTCTGATTGGCAATTTGAGCCAAATAAGAGAACACTTGTGCCGATTGTGGTGCTAAACGTTGTGCATGGATTGCATAACGTTCAGCTTCATCCCATTGGCCCTTTTGATATGCGGTTTGAGTTTGTTGGATGAGCTGTTTAAATGCTGGGATATTTTCCCCATCCTCAAATTTTTGCGTTTGAGGCTTGGATTGCGGAGCAATCACGACAGGAACTTTTTCACGTTTAATTTCAGGGCGTTCATAAGGGGTAATTTTTACCCCATCTGGTGTAGCAATCCCATGGTCAGGTTGTTTAGATTCTGGCTTTTCAACAGATTTGCTCGGTTTAGAATTTTGTTGGGGTGTTGTTTGACACCCAGCCAAAGTTAATAGTCCGCTTAAACTTAGAATATAAGCGATTGTGCTTACATTTCGTTTCATCACAAATTCCTATTTAAAGCCAATTTACCCGTATATTTAACAGACCCTAGTTGTTATAACTACCACTCGAGATCACATGACCTCTTGAGTCCTGATCTAAACTGTCTTCACTTTCGCGAATATAGTTTTCTATACTATCACTTGAATGTGGTTGTGAAGTGTTTTGTTGCGTATCAGGTGTGGATTGAGGATCAACTTGATAATATGGCATGCCGCACTCTGTCGCACGATTAGGGACAGTGTGGCGTAATAATGGAATATATAGCGCGCCTTCACAGCCTTGTGCTGAAAGCTCCCCAGTTCGAGAGTCAATCCATTGCCATGAAATATCATCTGTTTGACGTAAATTCACTGGTTTTTGGCGTAATTGCTTCATGACATTGATCCAGACAGGTAATGCACCTGATGAACCTGTAAGCCCAGTAATTTTATTGTTGTCTAAGCCTAACCACACCACTGCTAAATTATTGCCTGAGTATCCAGCAAACCAAGAATCACGGGTATCGTTGGTTGTACCTGATTTACCCGCAAGTTTGAGGTCAGCTGGTAATGTGTTGTAGGCCGCTTTACCTGTACCTGCGGACATGACTTGTTGTAAGCCAAAGTTCAATAAGAAGGCAGCAGAAGGGTCTATGGTCTGTTGTACATTTAAACCAAAACGTTCTAATAAACGACCATTAGAATCTACAACAGTACGGATGGCTTTGGTTGGATATTTAAATCCACCTGTTGCAAAGTTACCATAAATACTCATCACCTCCATTGGTGACATATCAACAGCCCCAAGGAAAATAGATGGGTAGTTTGGAATCTTTGAGGTCACGCCAAATTTAGACAAGTTATTGCTAAAAGTAGAGATCCCAAATTCATTACCTAAACGCACAGCAGACAAGTTATATGAGTTTGCTAAAGCTTGAGACATCGGAACATAGCCATGACCTGTTCCGCTATAGTTCTTTGGTGTCCAAGTTTGATTACCACTGACAGGTAAACTAATTGGCGCATCTTCGATTTGTGATGCCCAGTTATAACGACCTGATTCCAACGCGCTTAAATAAATCACAGGTTTAAGCAAAGAACCCACTTGACGTTTAGCATCTACAGTACGGTTAAAGCCAGTAAAGTCTTGGGTTGAACCAACAGCGGCAATTAATTCGCCATTTTCAGGGCGAGTAACTAAAACAGCGCCTTGTAGGTCTTTTAATCTTGCTGGGTTCGCATTGGCTAAACGGCTCACCGTTTCTCTAAAGCTCTTTTGCACTCTAGTTTGTGCAATTGGATCAAGTGTCGTAAAAATTCTTAAACCTTGGTTGGTTAAATCTGATTCTTGGTATTCAGTTTTAAGTTGACGACGTACAATATCTAAGAAGTCTGGGAAGCTTGCTGTACCTAATGTTGGTTTACGAACCACATTAAGCGGACGTGCAATTTCTTTTTCATATTGCGCTTGGTCTAAGTATCCCATCACCAGCATATTATTTAGCACAATATCGCGACGTTTTTTTGCGCCTTCAGGATTTTTCCAAGGGTTAAATAGGGTAGGACCTTGAACTAAACCGACCAAAAATGCTTGTTGTGAAATATTTAATTCGCTGAGTGGTAAGCCGAAATAGAATTGTGAAGCTAAGCCATAACCATTGACAGAATAGTTACCACTTTGACCTAAATTCACTTCATTTAAATAGGCTTCTAGAATTTCGTCTTTGCTGTAATGAAGCTCTAATAACAGCGACATCAGGGCTTCATTCACTTTACGTTTTAAGGTCTTTTCAGGGGTTAAGAAAAAGTTCTTAACCAACTGTTGGGTGAGTGTTGAACCACCCTGACGTTTACCACCGGTCACGTTACTGAGTAATGCACGCGCTGTACCACGGAATGAAATACCATGATGGCGATAAAAGTTTCTATCCTCTGTTGCGATTAAAGCTTCAATCAAAGGCTTAGGAACTTTATTTAATTTAATGAGGACACGGTCTTCATTGTGTTGCGGGTAGATACCCCCAATTAACATTGGCTCTAAACGTGCGATCCCAGTATTGGTCGGTTTGGTGGCTTTTACATCTGTAACAGTATCACCAGCAAAGGTCACTTGTAGGACTTGTTCTGGATCTACACTGTCACCAAAGTCAAAGCCACGTGTATGAACGTAAATTGTATTCGGTTGGGTAATATAGGTTCCCGATTTGGTATAGCTATCACTGTTTTTATAACCGAGTAATTTGAGTTCTTGTTCAAACTCTATTTGGGCAATTGGCGCAGTTGCATAGATTTCTAATGGACGAGCGAATACTTTCGCAGGAATATCCCAGCGATTGCCTTCAAACTTATCTCGAATAACATTGTCGAGGCGAATTAAGTAGACGCTAAATGCGAGAAATACTGCAATAATTAATACACAAAAAATCAGTGCAATTAAGCCTATACCACGTTCGGTCTTCATATACAGATAATAATACCCAAATTTATTTTCGCTAATCATGCGAAGCTTTTCTTAATTTTGCAATAATAAATCTGTGAAATACACAAATTTAAAGGCTTTTTAAACATTCTCGTTATTTTTC
>Ga0256790_1000624_pt1 | contig 11231 bp, 10 predicted proteins | sample MC6MC0941MT_FD_190206 | JGI IMG/M metagenome (GOLD analysis project Ga0256790, IMG submission 190206) | Metatranscriptome of enriched soil aggregate microbial communities from Iowa State University, Ames, United States - MC6-MC0941-MT... | ecosystem: Environmental > Terrestrial > Soil >... | reverse complement strand
GCGAGCGTATTCCGGCTGGCTGGCTGGACAAGTGGGGCCTGTATCAAATAGGCCGATATTGCGATGAGTTGGTCCCGGATGGGTTTGGTGGTCAGGAGCCTCGTTTTACCTGCAACGTGTATCTGCAGACGGCGGCTGATGCGTATCGCGTTCTGCAGGACTTGGCGTCGGCGTTTCGGGGTATGGCGTACTGGGCGAGCGGCGCGGTTTTTGCCGTTGCGGATATGCCTGGTGACCCGGTTTACACCTTTACGTCCTCAAACGTGATTGATGGCCGCTTCAGCTACGTCGGTAGCCCGTTGAACACGCGCTATACCGTCGCGTTGGTGTCATGGAATGATCTCTCCGACATGGGCCGGCAGAAGGTTGAGTATGTCGAGGACCGGCAATCTCTGGGCCGCTATGGCCTGAAGCAAATTGAGATAAGCGCGTTCGGTTGCACGTCGCGCGGTCAGGCGAACCGCGTAGGGAAGTGGGTGTTGCTGACTTCGAAAATGGAGACGCGATCGGTGTCCTTCGCGGTAGGCCTGGACGCCTGCCGCGTTCGGCCAGGCAACATCATTCGTGTTGCGGATCAGCATCTGGCCGGGCGCCGGATCGGCGGCAGAATTCGTGAGGCCACGGCTACGGTCGTCACGGTCGATGCGAAGCTTGGCGTGCGTGTAGGGGACCGTCTTACGGTCAACCTCCCCAGCGGAATTTCGGAAACGCGGATCATCAGCTCTGCCGTCGGGCAGGGGCTGACGGCGGACTTGACGCGCTTCACGGTGGACTCGACCGAGTTGACCGCAGACCTCGTGGGCTTGCCTGACACCGTACTCGTATTGACCGTAACGGCGCCGTACTCCGAAGTTCCCCAGGCCGAGTGCATTTGGACGTTGGAGTCGGAGGAGCTATCCGCGCAACGCTTCCGCGTCTTGAGCGTCAAGCGTATTGACGGAATGAAAGCGGAGATTTCTGCGATTCAGCACGAGCCGGGGAAATTCGATAATGTGGACTTCGGAACTCGTCTTGATCCGGCGCCGATCACCGTCGTTCCTCCGGGCGTTCAATCGCCTCCTTCAGATGTAGCGATTGCATCTTATTCGGTAATCGATCAGGGTTATGCAAGTCATACGGCAGTCTTCTCATGGAAGCCCGCTGCGAATGCAGTGGCGTATGAAGTGCAGTGGCGCCGCAATAATTCGGACTGGATCAATTTGCCCCGCACCGGCTCTACCAGCATCGAAGTGCCCAACATCTACGCGGGCGAATTTCTGTGCCGTGTTCGTGCGATCAACGTGATGGATGTCGGTTCCATTTGGGCCACCTCTACCCAGACGGAATTGGATGGAATTTTGGCGCCGCCACCCATGGTGACGAGCCTGACGGCAGCATCGTTAGTGTTTGCTATCCGACTGAAATGGACCCTTCCCACGTCACCGTCAATCATTGAACGAACGGAACTCTGGTATAGCGAAGCGGCGGAGTTTTCAACGGCGCAGAAGGTCGGTGACTATGCTTATCCGCAAGACACCTCCACGCTGATGGGGTTGGCCGCAGGTACGCGCTTGTATTTTTGGGTGATTCTGAGGGACCGCAATGGCGTGGCGGGGGCTCGTTACCCCGCGGGCAACGGGATGCTGGGTCAATCCAGTTCGGACGCTGCGGAAATTTTGGATTATCTGAACGGCAAGATCACTCAAACGCAGCTGGCGAAAGACATTCTGGCGCCCATTGAGCAGATTCCGGTATTGGACACTCGCATTACCCAGGAGGCCGCTACAAGACAGGAACAAAGCGATGCGATGGCGCAGACGATCAGTGCCATCAGCGCAAAAGCTGATGAGACGGCTGGTCTCATCAAGGACGAGAGTACCGCCCGCGCTAATGAAGATGAAGCCCTCGCGGAGCGTATTACAAGTGTTCAAGCCGTTGCAAACAAAGCCTCCTCGGCAGTGGATATAACCGCTAGAGCCGTTGCAAAAACCGACGAGGATTTGGAGGCTATGTGGGGCGTCAAGACTCAGCTCTCGGCCGGCGGCCGCAACTACATCTCCGCTATCGGGGTGGGCACGTCAAATACTGACGGCGTAGTTGAGTCTCAGGTGTTGGTGGCCGCTGACCGCTTTGCCGTTATTCATCCCAATGGTCCGCAGGTCACTACGCCTTTCGTGATTCAGGGTGGCCAAGTCTTCATGAATCAGGCGCTCATTGGCACGGCTTGGATAAAGAGCGGGAACATTGAATCGCTGGATGCAAGCAAGGTGACGTTCGGCCAGATGAGCGGTGACCGTATTGAAGTTAATACGTTGGCCGCGAACTTGGTAGATGTCAAGAGGGCTTATATCAAGATGGCGCACATTGACGAAGCGCAGGTCGATACGCTTCGACTTGCCCCAGGCTCCGTGGTGGCAGGCCAAACAATGCAAGTCTATATGAGCCTAGGCGTGACGTCAGGCGTAGATAACGCCGCTATGTCCATTTCCATTCCATACGGTGCATCCGCAACGCTCATTTTCTGGTCTTTCGAGACCAGCGATTGGGGGCCGGGTCAGGCGGGTCGAACGCCGTTGCGCGTACATTCAAATTGGTACGGAAATGTCCTGGACTCTGCGGCAGGGGGCGGGGTGCAAGCGAACCCCACGAGTGCCCGGATCCTACATCAAGGATTCTATTCCGGTACCGCTGTTGGGGCGGGTGTACACACCATAACTGTCTTTGGTCCGCGGCCCATCAATGGCATTGCGACCACGTTTGGTCACGTGTCCGTACTTTCTTTCCAACGCTAGGAGAATGAGATGACCGACAAGTTCGGAAATCGGTCTGTCCAGGAATACGACTTTCCGGACGACCACACAGATACCTGGACCCTGTTTGATCCGGTTCATGGTTTGGCGCGATACACGCTTATCGGACCTTGGAAAAATGCTCGGCTTACGGCGGAAAACGGAAAGATGGGAGTGATTCCCGGAGCGGCCGATCTAGACCGCCATTGGGTTCGGCAAAACGAGTTTCAAGAGCGACCGAGCATGCCGATTGTTGTTGATGGGACGACCATTCGGAATATCCCTGTGCCGTGCTCCTTGGGCATCAACGGGAAGGGCTTTGATGACGTTGTTGAAGACCACATCGAGTTCGAATTTCCAGAACCAGGCTCTTATCGAGTCGAGATTTTTTGCGAACCCTACATTTTGTGGAGCCACACTTTTGAAAATTAGATTCAAGCCTTGCTACCGGTCTAAGCGGACTGCGGACTACCCCCCCATAGCGGAGCAACTGGACGCGCTTTATCACGCGGTGATGGCAGACCCTGCTCTTGCTGAGAGGCTCCAGAGGTTTGTCGAGCCGATCCGTAAGGTGAAGGAAAAGCATCCGAAGTGATCTTTTGGTATTCATAGCCACCATCAAGCCCGCCTCCCCGCGGGCTTTTTTTCACCCCACAGGAGGCCATCCTGCACACCCTACTCAGGAGCACCCCTTCTATGGAACCCGGCTCTACCAGCCTAGGCGGTCTTGCCGCCTTAAAGGTCGCGATGGCGTACGGGATTCCCGCCGCCATCGCGGCCATGCTTGGCTTATTGATCATGCCGCCACGGACGATTAGAGAATTCACGGTCCGCACGGTATCCACCGTAACCTGTTCCTTTCTCTTCGGCCCGGCGCTGGCCGCATCGGTCATTGCCTGGAAGCCCGCTTTGATGGAGGCCATGACCTGGCTCGCCCATCATGGCGCGGGCACCGACGATGCGTTGCTTGCCAAGTTTTATGTGCTGGGTCCCAGCATGTTGTTGGCCGGCTTACCGGCGTGGTGGGTGTTGGGTGCGTACATGCGTTGGATGGCCAGCATGCGCAAAAAAGGGGTGCTGGAGTGGCTAGCCGAGGCGCGTGCCAAGGTATTGGGCACACCCGGTAATAGAGGAAACACCCATGACCCTTAACTCCCTCATCCCCATCGCCATCTCCCCGGCGCTCGCTTTGCTGCCGCCCGCCATGGCCACCCCCGCGGCTCGCATCCTCTTGCTTGCCATCGGGCTTCAAGAAAGCCGATTCCTGCACCGCCGCCAGATCAACGGCCCGGCACGCGGGTTCTGGCAGTTTGAGAAAAATGGCGGTGTCCTCGGCGTGCTGACGCACCCGTCCAGCCGCGACGCCGCCCACAACCTGTGCGCCGCCCGCAACGTTGCCCCGCTATCCGCATCCGTCTACCCGGCATTGGAAACGGACGATGTGCTGGCCGCAGGCTTCGCGCGGCTGCTCTTATGGACGGACCCATGGCGTTTGCCGGCGCCCGGTGATGCCGACGGGGCTTGGGCGCTGTACTTGCGTACCTGGCGGCCGGGCAAGCCGCATCCGCATACGTGGCCGGCGCTGTATGCCCAAGCCCGCCAGGCAGAGGAAAGCTCTCATGCGCACATGGCTTGAGCGATTCAACAAGATGGTGTGGGCCGCTTTCGGGGCCATCGCGTTATTGGTGCTGGCGTACTTGCGCGGACGCGGCGCCGGCCGCGCGGCCGAACGCGAGCAGCGCGATGCGCGCATCAACCAGCAGGCGGATCATGCCCGGCAGGAGACCAGAAATGTGCAAGATCAAACGGCTCGCATGGATGACGCTGCCATTGCTGCTGAGCTTAAGCGCGACTGGGTGCGTGGCGCCGGCCCGGGTGGGCGTTGAATACTGCGAGCATGCGCGCCCGATTTACTTCGATGACGCGCAGCAGGTTGACGACACGCCGGCAGCGGTACGCCGGCAGATTCGCCAGGGTAATACCGTCTGGCGCAGGCTGTGCGGCGCGCCGTCATGACCTAGTCGATATGGCGGTTTATGGCTCTATCGCGCTAGGCCAGGAAGGCGCACGATAGCGGTTCTGATCTTCTCTATCCAGGACCCATCATGAGCGCTCCCCGCCTCGATTACGCCCACGCTTCGCCCGACGGTTACAAGGCCTTCGGCGGGGTATATGTTTACCTACAGCGCTGCGGATTGCCCAAGACGCTGATCGATCTTGTGTTTCTTCGGGTGTCGCAGATCAACGGCTGCGCCTATTGCATTGACATGCATTCGCGCGACCTGGTCAAGCAGGGCGTGGCCGTCGACAAGCTGGTGCTGGTGCCCGTATGGCATGAGGCTGGCGCGGTGTTCAGCCGTCGAGAACGCACGGCGCTGGCTTGGGCGGAAAGCGTGACGCGCGTGTCCGAGACCGGCGTGCCGGACGAGGACTACGCGGCGGCTGCCGCCGAGTTCACGGACAAGGAGCTGGCGGATCTGACGTATGCGATTGGCCTGATGAACGCATTCAACCGGCTGGGCGTGTCGTTCAGGGCAACGCCGGCGGCGGCCACGGCGGCGGAACTCGCCGCGGATAGCGCCGAGCCGCAGGAATAGACGGGTCAATATTCCCCGATTCAGCTGTTGTTTTTTTGATTCTTGATGCGCCTAGTATTGGTTCATCCGATAAGCAGATGCTAGAACGTATCTGATAAAAAATCGGAGGCTGCTTGCGTAAACCCAGGATCACCTTGCTGTATCTCGTTGTCGGCCTGTCCGTGTTCAGCGCGGCCGTGGCGTTTGCCAATGCGCTGTTCGCGGCGTACACGGTGCAGAAGGAGCAACTGGTCGCCACGACGCTGGAGGGCAACCGCGCCTATGCAGTGAAGCTGGCCGAAGTGGTGGACCTGTACGTGGGCGCCATCCAGCAGCAGTTGAAAGCCAGCGCGCGGCGGGTGGGGAAGATGATGGACGCGCCGGCGGCGATGGACGAAGAAGTCTTGCGCGTGGCCGAGCAGTCAGACGGCGTGATTGCGGCTGCGGTGGTGGACGCAAAGGGGCACATGCTGGCCTTTGCGTCGTTGCTGCCGGGCGCGGAATCGCAGAGCGGGGCAGCGTCGGGCGTGGACCTGCGGGGCGCAGCGCAAGCGGGCAATGTGACGCCGCCGTATCTGTCGTCGCAGGGGCTGTGGACGGTGGCGTTGACGGAACCCGTGCGGGATGCGCAGGGCAAGTACCTGGGCTTTGTGGGCGCGGCGCTTTACTTGCAGCACAACACCGAATTGGACCGCCTGTTGCAAGAGCATTTCTACCGCGACGGTTCGTACGTTTATGTGGTCGGTGCCGATGGCAATATTCTGTACCACCGCGACCATAGCCGGATCGGAACGGCAGGCGACTCCAATCGCGTGATCCAGGCCTTGTTGCGCCGGGAGTCCGGCTCGATGACGGTCACCAATAGCCAGGGCGTTCCCATGCTGGCCGGCTATGCGCATATGAGCCTGGGCGGCTGGGGCGTGGTGGTGCAACGGCCCGTGGCCGAGACGCTTGCGCCCTTGCACGGGCTGATGTGGCGCATCTTTGAATACTCGGTACCCGCGGCGTTTGTCATGCTGTTGATGGTGTCGGCGATGGGCTTCTGGATCGCCCGGCCGTTGTCCATTTTGGCGCGCGCGATGAAGTCGGGTGACGCCAATCAGGCGGGGCGATTGATCCAATCGGTTAAGGCCAATTACTTCGAAGCCGATCAGCTGCGCGACGCGGTCTCCTACACCCTGGCGCAGCACGAAAGCCAGATTGGCAAGTTGAATGCCGAGACGATGACTGACCCGATGACCGGCTTGTTGAATCGCCGGGGCATGGCCAATGAGCTGGCCAGGCTGACGTCCGCGCGGCTGCCGTTTGCGGTGCTGGCGCTGGATCTGGATCACTTCAAACGCGTCAACGACACCTTTGGGCACGCGGCCGGAGACGTGGTGCTGACGGCGCTGGCGGACATCTTGCGTTCGTGTGTGCGCGCCGATGACGCCTGCTGCCGGGTGGGCGGCGAAGAGTTTCTGGTGCTGATGCCGGGGGCGTTGCCGGACGCGGCCCGCGCTATCGCCGAGCGCATTCGTCACGCCACCGAAGGGCATCTGATGCCGGGCGGCGTCGGCCATGTCACGGTATCGATTGGCGCTGCGCGCTGGCCCGACGATGACGCGGATGCTGGCGCGGTGCTGAAGTGCGCCGATCAGGCGCTGTATCAGGCGAAGACGACGGGCCGCAATCAAGTGGTGACGTGGGTGGCGGGCGTTAGTTCAAATTAAGGATGGATGCCGGCTCGGCCTTTGCGCCGTCTGCTTCCTGACACAGCGCGCTGATGGGCAATTGCGCGATTCTGCCGTCCACGGTGCCCATCAGCAGCGTGTCGTCGTCGGCGTCCATGGCGAAGATGATGGTGGGCAGGCCGTCCACGTGCACCTTGGCGTTTCGCCGTAGCGCGCCCGATTGTGCGTCGATGGCTTGCAAGCTGCCGTCCAGGAAGGCCGCAACGATCAGGCCGGCGTGGGGCAGGGCGACGATGGCGCTGGCGGACGCCGGGGTGCGGCGTCGCCACAGCTCGCGGTCGCGCTCCAGGGGTTTGCGGTAGATGAAGCCGGCGTAGGGCGTGGTGACGTTCGGGGAATAGTGCTTGCCGCTGATGACGACGCCGGCCCCCAGTGCATCGTCGACATAGGCGCCGCACAGCTCCATGGCGTGGCTGGCGGGTTTCCGGTCTGCTTTCAGCAGCGGCCAAAGCCGGCGCACGCCGCCCTCAGGCTCCACGATGCACAGCACCTTGTTTTCGTGGGAGCTGGCCGGCGTGCCTTGCAGCATGAACAAGTACGGCGCGTCGCGAATATTGACGTAGTGGTTGAAGCAGTCGTAGTGGCCCAGGTCCACCCGCTGCTCGACGCCGGTGTTCAAGTCCAGAAGCACGTCGCGCGCACGCGTGCCCGCAAGATGAAACCGATTCTGGCGGCCCAGCACGCGGCCGTTTGGCGTGGACGAGAACGTGAAGTCGCCCTCGTAGGCGTGGGTTCGTTGCAGGCCGTCTTCGGTCAAGGCGTACAGCCGGGAGTCTTGCCGGCCGACGTTGGGCGGGCACTGCGTGGTTTCAACGACGTGGACGCGCACGCCCGCGGACTTCAAGATTTCGGCCCCGTGGCCAGGTCCGGCGTAGGCCGCGATGCACTCGCCGTTGCGCCGGTAGATCTCCAGCAGGCAGCCGCGATGCGCGACGGCGATCAGGCCGTCGTCCAACGCGGCGATGTCGGTGATGGCGTCCCGGCTGGTCCAGTCCTGAACGCCAAACCAAGCCTTCAAGCGCGATATGGGCGAGGGCAGGTCCGGTGCGGGCGGCGCTTTGGGGGCGATGGCGGCGGGGTCCAGCTCCAGTTCGCGCGCGGGCGATGCGGCGTCAGGGACGGGAGTCTGCACGAGGTACAGGGTGTCGAATGCGTCGTCGGTGTTGTCGTCGGCAGCGCCCCATTCTTCGTCCCAGGGCCGCATCCAGGCTTCGATGTGATCGCCCGCTGCGTTGTAGCGGCAGCGCACCACTTCCGGCACGAGCTTGAACGGACGCGTGGCGTGCGCGTTGCGCCAGTTCCAGACGACAAGGTCGCCTTCGAATAGATAGCCGCCGTCGTAGCTGCCGCCGCCAATGAGGATCGTCGTGCCGTCGGGATGAAACGCGACATCGTTGACGGGATAGTGCAGGTCGTCGAAGGCGGCGAAGGGGACGAGGGCGTCTTGCCGGTACAGCGCGACGCGATACCGCAAGGCGTGGCCACCGTAGGCAGCGCGCGCGCGCGGGTTGATGAGCAAGGAAAACGCCGACGCAACCGCCACCACGTCGTGGGCCGCGTTGAAGAACACGCCGCTGATCTTGCCGCTGCCGCGCAGCGTAGGGTCCATCAAAGTCGTCATAAGGGGGGCGAAGACAGGTTCACAAACGCGCGCGAGGGGTCGATGCCCGGCACGCCTTGCCGGATGGCTTGTGAGAATGGCGTGGGGGGATCGGTGCGCCATAGGTCAAGCGATGGGGCGGACGATGGGCCTGGCGTTGGGGGTAAGGATTGGGTCGCGCGGGCGCGGTCGGTATATCGGCCCAGCCGCCGGTACTGCGCGGCGCTGTCAGCACCTTGCAGCACCTGCAATTCATAAAGATATTCAGGCAGATAGCCAGAGACCAGTTGCCGGTAATCCAGCGGCAGGCCTGGCACGATACGGCGCGCCATCTGGAACACGATGGTGGTGCAATTGGCGGTCAGCGTGTGATAGAAGCGCGGCGTGTCGCGCAACTGGTTTGCCGTGTTCACGTAGGCCAGAAACAGCGATCGCGCGTTGTCTGGCGGCATGTGGATGCGGTACAGATAGCCGTCTTCACCGCGCACGTTGGTGCGCACGCGCAGGCTGTCTTCTTCGCTGGATGCGATGACGCTGAGTTCGTACTGTTTGAAGAAGCCGCCGATCTCGGAAAAGCTGTCGCCTTGCTTACGCCGGATCTCCACGGAAAACACGACATAGCGATCGTGCCCAAAGCCAAACGAGACCAGCGCATGCGCGATGGCGGGGCGGCCCCAATACGACAGCGCCACGTCCACGGATTCGAGTTCGTGCAGCGCGTAGTGGCGCGTTTCCCAATGCGGGGTGAAGTCGGTGCGCGTGCGCCAGTTGAAGTTGCGCACGTTGTGCAGGGTGACGTTATCGCCGTCGATGTCGCCGTAGGTTTGCTGCGCGACTTCGGGAATCCAGTCGCGGTGGTTTGACGGGCGAATGCTGCGCCACCAGATCAGCATCAGCAGCAGCGCCGCGGCAAAACCGATGCCCGCAGGTTGCCATGCGGGCCAGATCAATGCGGCGATAGCGGCAAGCGCCAGTGCTGTCCAGGCGATTGCGAGCGCAGCGCGCAGGCTTGCGGGCAACGGTGCGCGTATCCATAGCGCCAGCGCGCCCCAACCGGCAGCGAGCACGATGGTGATGCCAAGCAGGATGGAAGCGGTCATGGAGGTGTTGATCGGTCCAGGCCGCCAGAGTATGGCCGGGCTTGATTTGTACCGTCAATCTTTGAACCGGCAATCTTTGAATCAGCGATCACGCCGTGGGCGTGTCAGCGCAAGTCCCGTGGGAAGGAACCGGTGAAAGCGGCCAGCGCTGCAAGGACGGCGCCGCCGTGATGGCGGCGCGCGTCCTGGCTGGCACGTTCATGAGCGCACGCGGCTCGCGGCCGGAGGCTCTTTCTTGGCGCGCGGTTTGGGCGCGGCTTTTTTCACTTCGGGCGGAGCGTCAAACTCCTGTTTATTGCGCTCACCACGTGGGGTGTTTTCCGGATGAGGCTTGGGAAAAGCCCAGGGCTTCGTTTTCTGATCCATTGCATGTACTCCTTGCACAGGCGGAACAGTAGCATTAGCCGTGGCTGTGAGTAAGTGAGGGTTGACGTCAATATTCATCACATCGTGATTTTTAAGAAAAAACTTGGCGTTTTTGACCATGGCGGCGGCAACTATGTTCCCCGCTCGCGGCCGTTGGCTGCCAACAAGATAAAAAAATAGGCGGTTTCGATGGACGCGGGCCTTCGTTGATTGCGCAATGATTGCTGGCCTTGCGCAAGGCGCCCATGCGCTGGTTGAATCTGCCGGGCTTGCCGGCGGCGTTTGGCCGTCAACGGCAGCAGGCCTGCGCTCCGCGTGCCCCGATCGGGCTGCCGGATTTTACGCAGGTTGCGCAGCGACGCGATGAAATTGTCTACGGATTCGTCGGCCGGTTCTGGCTGCAGGCGGCGTGACGCGGGCGCTGTCATGCGCCGGACTCAGCGACTGGCGCTCAGGGACTGGCTTTCGTTGCCGGAGCGTTCAGCCAGATGCGGTTGAATTGCTCGGTAACCTGACGCGCCCAATCGTCGATTGCGGCGCGCACGTCGTCCGGCGTGGGCGTCTTGTCCGGGGGCAAGTTGCCGCCGGTGACGGCGCCTAGTGATGCGACCAGCAGTTCGTTGGTGTTGGCGTCGCGCACCGACGCCTCGATCAGCAGCCGCGCGGAATCATCGCGCAGGCCGGCAGCCTTGGCGCCCTGGCCGAGCACAAAGCCAATCGGGATGTACTCCATCGCCCGCGGATCGCGGTCGTTCTTGAAGGTGGCGGTGATGGCGGCCCGCACGCGCATCGTGCGTGGCGCGGGCGCCGCCACCAATTGATAGCCTGCTTTCGAAAGTTCGCGCCGCACCGCTTCATTCATGTACGCCAGGACCTGCTCGCGCAGGACGGCGTTGTTCTTCATGTCCAGCTGGTCGGGCCGGTCGCCGGGAATGTACGTGATCGGTTCCAGCAAAATCTTCTTGTCGTACTGGCTGCTGATCGGCGGGGCGGGGCGCACCCAGATGCGGCCGCCGCTCCAGACGGGGTCCGGTTGCAGCTGCGCCTGTGATTCTCCGAGTTCCGTGGAATAGTTTTCTGCGCGGGGC
>Ga0256790_1000616_pt1 | contig 11307 bp, 10 predicted proteins | sample MC6MC0941MT_FD_190206 | JGI IMG/M metagenome (GOLD analysis project Ga0256790, IMG submission 190206) | Metatranscriptome of enriched soil aggregate microbial communities from Iowa State University, Ames, United States - MC6-MC0941-MT... | ecosystem: Environmental > Terrestrial > Soil >... | reverse complement strand
TATATTATTAATATATATATATTTTTATTTATTAATAATATATATATATATCAATATATATATATATTATTAATAAATAAAAATATATATATATTAATAATATATTTATATATTATTAATATATATATATATTTATATATTAATATATATATATATTTTATTTATTTTGTTAATTCTAAAAATTGTATATTATATATATAAGAATTTATTATATTAATTATAATATATAATAATATAATGTTATTAATAATTTTAAAAATTATTAATAACATTATATTATTTTTTTTTATATTATTATTTTTTTTAAAAAAAATATAATTTTTTTTTAAAAAAAATAATAATATAAAAAAAAATAATATAATAATATATATTATATAATTATTAACTAAAACAAAAGAATTAAAACTATGTATTGAATTTAATAAATCAAGTCTGACTAAAAAAAAAAACAAAATTAAATAATATAATAAATTTATATTATAATTTTTTATATAATTGTAGTTATGGTTATAATTTATATGATTTAATATTACAGATTGTATAAAAAAAATAAAAGCAATTAATTCTACAAAATCTCAATTTCACCAACCACCCCAATTTAATTCTTGTTGTGCTCAATAACTTCCTAAAAATAAAGCATTAAAACTAAAAAAAATTAAATATTTTTTAATTAAATTTATTTTTAAAATAATAAACCAATTATATTTATTTTTTTTTAAAAATAAAAAAATAAAAATTAAAAAAAAACAATAACTTATGTACATAAATAATGGATGTATTAAAATAACACCATTATTTAGTATAATATTTATAAATTTATTAGAAAAGAAGTTATATATATATAACTTCTTTTCTAATAAATTTATAAATATTATACTAAATAAAAAATTATAAAAAAAATTTAATTTTAAATATTTATTAATATTAAAATAAAAAATTAATAAAATTAATAAACAAATAAAAAATATTATACTATTATTATTATTATTTAAAATATGAACATAATTTCATAATTTAGATTCATAAGAAGTTAAATTTATAACTAAATTTTTTAAATTTGTTGTAGTGTAAAAATATAAATATAATAATATTGTTATATTCAATAAAATATTGGTATTTATCTTATTAAAATTTTTTAAAAAATAAAAAAAAATAATTGAAAATAAAAAATAAATTTTAATTAATTTATATATTTTTAAATTTTTTTGTTAATTTTTTTTTAATAGATTTTTTTTTTTTAAATTTAAAATTATTATTTTTTTTTAATGAATATATAAATATAATTTTTTTAAAATTTATATATCTTTTTAATATTTTTAACATTAAAAACATATCTTTTTTTAAATAATTTAAATTTATAATAAATTTTTTAAATTTTAAAATTTTTATCATATTTTTTAAAAATAATTTAATCATTAAATTTAATAATTTAAAAGATTTTTTGTTTTTTTTAACATTCATATTTAATTTTTTATAAACTATACCCGGTGAAATTTGTAAAACATTTTTATCATTTTGAATTAAATTTATTTTTACATGTTTATTTTTTAAATTTATATTTATAATATTATAAAAAAATAATTTTTTTTTATTTGTAAAATTTAATTTTTTTTTATTTATTTTATTAAAATAAAATAAATAAAAAAAAATTAAATTTTTAGTATTTTTTAATTTTATATTAAAAAATTTATTGTTTAAATTTAAAAAAATATTTTCAAAAAAAAAAATATTAAATTCTTTTTTATTATAAATATTAAAAATTTCAACATTTTTAAATAAATTAAATTTATGATTATTAAAATTATTATTATCAATTTTAATTTCATTTAAATATTTTATTCAATCTATTTGGGTAGATAATGGGGTTTGAACCCACAACCTTCAGAGCCACAATCTGACGCTCTACCAATTGAGCTATATCAACCAATTTTTAAAATATTTTTAATATTGTCAATTTAACGCGTTCATTTGTCAATCATATATTAATGATATTACTATTAATATTATAAATAAAATTACTAAAATAAATTGAATTAAAAATATATAATATAAATTAAAAAATATAGGAACTAATAAAGTAAATTCAATATCATAAAGTATTAAAAATACACATATTATAGAAAAATTAAAATTTATTTGTATATTTACATCTGTAGTTGATTTAAAACCACATTCATAAAAATTTCTTTTAGTTAAATGATTTTTTTTTTTATAAAAAAATTCACCAGCCCAAGTCAATAATCAAAATATAATACTAAAAGTTAATATGTTTTGAATTAAAAATAAAATAACTATATCACCCAAACCTTTTAAAAATTGATATTTATTTATTTATAATTTATTTATAATTTCAAATATATCTATTTATGTAAATTTTATTATTATTAAATATAGAAGTATTATTAGTATTATTATTAATTTCATTAAATTCTAAACTTTTGTTAATATTTTTAAAAATTAATAACAATAAGATACCAATAGAATATTCTAAACCCGCTAACCCTAATATAAATATACTAGTACTTAATAAAGTTATATCATCATTTATAACTCCTTGAAACAAAACATAACAATATAAAATTATTCATGTTATCTCTGAAAAAAATAAAAGTCTAATAAAATTATTAAGGTTGCTAGTAAAACAAATTAAACTTAATCAAAATAAAAAAGATCAAAAATTAATTCAAGTTTGCATTGAAAAATGTATTAATATTTTTTTAATATTTAATTTTTTTTTATAAATAAATAGTTTTTAAAGTTCGATAAATTCATTTTTAATATAATTAACTTTATTTTCAAAAAAATCAAAATAAATTTCATAATAACCTTCAGTTGGAAAATCTTTTAACATAGGAAACTCATTTCTAGAATAATCCAATAACAAAGATCTGTTATCTTTTTTGTTAATAAACTGTATATTATACATTTCAAATGTTTCACGTTCTAATCAACTTGCGTTCGGATAAATAGAATCTATAGACATTACGTTTTTATTAATATTTTGAAATAAAGATAATCTAATTTTACAAAAATATAAATAATATGTATTGTACATAATAAATCTATTAGAATTATTAAAAATTTCAACATTTAAAATATTTTTTTCAAAATTTAATGTATCGATAACTGACATATCAGTTAAAAAATTAGAATTAATTAAAACCTCTTTTTTTAAAAAAATGTTTATACCATAATATCATTTATTAGTTATGTAACAAATATAATGATTACTGGTTAAGCTGTTGGATGTATAAATCACAGGATTTAATTTTTCAAAAACTATAAAAATATTTAAAGGGAATTGATATTTTTTATACAACATAAACTGTTTTTAATTTATAAATTTATAATATGGCTGTACCAAAGAAAAAAAAATATAGATCATGAAAAAGACACAAGTTAAATATTAAATCTGTTTTTTTAAAAAAATTTATTAATTTTAGTTATAAAAATAATTTATCTAATTGTAGTATTAATTTAACAAAATTATTTATAATTTAAGTTATTTGATTATAAATAATAATTTATATTTGGCTTGGTATCAACGTACTTATTTTAATTTAAATATAGGTAATTTAGTTAAATATTTTTCTATTTTGACAGTAGCATTTCATGATGTTCACTCATTATTTGGTTTTTTTATTTTATTAGTAGTTTTTTCTCAATTAATTAGTGGTACTATGTTATCTTTTAGTTTAGTTCCTGAATCTATGATGGTACCTTTAGTTAGAGATGAAGAAGATTTAGAAGATTTATATACTGATGATTTTTTTTGAGTTCATGAAAGAGGTGTAGATTTGTTGTTTATTTTTTCTTGAATTCATTTATTTAGAAAATTGTACATAAATGCATATGAATATGAACACGAAATTGCATGAAAAAGTGGTGTATTTACTTTTATGATTTTACAAGTAGTTACATTTTTTGGTTTAGTTTTATGTTGTACTCATTTAAGTGAGATTACTTTAACAATTGCAGCTAACATTATGCATACTTTTTTTTTTATTTCATGGTAAAGTTTATTGGTGAATTTTTACAGATAAAAATTTAAATACTGATACTTTAATTAGATTAGCTTACGGTCATTATGTATCAGCTTTTTATATGGCTTATTTAGGTTTATTACATGGTATTGATATGCATTATGATTGAAAAAACGAAGCCACATATGATGGATTAGAACCAGAAATGTCTTGATGAGATGAAGCATTATCTAACGAGTTAGGTACTTTTATTGAGGCTTTAATTGTTTTAAATATTATTTGTTGGTGATTATATCCTGAACCTGAAGCACTATCATATGAAATTTTTATGTGAGGTGATATTGGTTTAATATCTGATGTTAGATTTTATGGTGTCGCACCTCATTGATATTTCAGACCTTTTATGGCATGATTGATTGTTTGTCCTCATCATAAAACTGGTATTTTTGGTTTAATTTTTTTATTTTTTTCTTTATTTCATCAACCAACATTACACGGTGTAAATGAAAATGGTTTTTTTTATAAAAGACGTTTATTGTTTACTATTAATAGAGTAAAACAAAAAAATTTTTATAAACAATCTCATTTAAATTTAGAAATGAATTTATTTTTTCAAACTACATATGCTTTATTTATTATGTGTGCTTTATACACCAATACTTTTTTACCTTACGGTAGATTTTATAATAGATTAGGTGGTAATATAGGTATGTTAAGTGCTTATTTTTATGTTTTTTTATATTTAGGTATTACTTCATTAAGAAGACCTTATTGATTAGAATTATATTTTTATTTTATTTATAATAGAACAAATTTTTTAAAAAAAAATTTAGTTTTTTTACCAAAAATTAATTTTTATAAATAATTAATTATTTTATTAATTTTGACATTTTTTTTATTTTTGATTTTTATAAAATAAATTTTATTAATTTTAATAATTTTTTTAAAAATTTTTTTTTGTTTTCTTCTTTTTTTCACAATATAAATTAATTAACGTTTATGTTTGAACGATTAATGGAGCGATTAAATAAATTTGTTGATTTTTTACGTTTTAATGTATTTAAATTAAATTGGTATTATTATATTTTTTTTCTTTATTTAGTATGGGTTTTTATGTTTTTTAATAACTTATTACCTCAATTTTTTGTAGATTTTATGTCACCAAATGGTTTAGAATTTAGTAATTTATATAATTTTATATTAACTTTTAATTTTGGTTACTTTATATATATATTTTCTTTCATTAAATTTGAATTAATAGATTTTTTTATAAATATTTTAAATTTTATTATTTTTGATGATATTTTAAATTATGATTCTAGTTATACTAATATTAATAAAATTTTTAAAAAACACGGTTACGATGATTTAACTTTTTTTTATTGTTTAAAAATTACTGAATTTAATATTAATTTTAAAGTTTGATTTTATGAATATATTTATATAAGTTTTTTTAAATATTTTATATTAGGTTTTAATTTACCTTTATTTTTTTATTTTGGTTTAATTTATATTTTTACAACTTTAATAAGTTTAATTTTATTGTCTTATTATGGTTTTTATGGTGTTTTTATTTTAAATTTAATTTCTATTGTTTTTTTTTGATTTTCTTCAATACTTTATTTTGACAATTTTTTTGTTGATAACATGTCTTATAAAATAAATTTAGGTAAATGGTTTGTTATTTTTTTAAACCACCCTGTTTTTTTTGAGTTAAATATTGATTCTATATCTTTCAGTTTTATGTTTTTAACATTGACTATTGCGGTTTTTGTTTATATTTATGCTTTTTCTTATTTTAGGTATGAACCTAATGTAGAAAGATTTATACTATTAATAAATTGTTTTGTTATAAGTATGATATGTTTAGTTACTAGTGGAAATTTTTTTGTTTTATTTTTAGGTTGAGAATTAATCGGTTTAACTTCTTTTTTTTTAATTAATTTTTGATCTACAAGAATTTCAACTTTAAAATCAGCTTTTAAAGCATTTACTTTTAATAAGTTTAGTGATGTTTCTTTGTTAATCGCAATAATATTAATTTTTTTTTGTATTAATGATTCTAATATTATAGTTTTTAACAATAAAATATCAATTTTTAATAATTATTATTTAAATGTTTGTGATTATCAAATATCAATGTTAGAATTAGTTTCTTTTTTTTTTTCTATTTGTGCATTTATTAAATCAGCTCAGTTTGGGTTTCATATATGATTACCTGATTCTATGGAAGCTCCAGTCCCCGCTTCTGCTTTAATCCATTCCGCTACTTTAGTATCTGCAGGTGTATTTTTGTTATTAAAATTAACCCCTTTATTTGAATGTTCTCAATATATTTATTATGTTCTTCCTATTATAGGTTCGTTTACAGCTTTTATTGGTGGTTTATCTTCAACTTATCAATCTGATATAAAAAAAATATTAGCTTATTCAACTATCAGTCATTGTGGTTTTTTAATGGTTTGTTATAGTACATATATACCTGAATATACTATATTATATTTATATATTCATGGTTTTTTTAAAGCTTCTGTATTCTTATGTGTTGGTAATGTTATTCGTTTTAGTAGAAATTACCAAGATTTTAAAAAAATGGGTGGTTTTTGAAAATATTTACCATTTGAATGTTATTCAAGTTTTATTTGTTTAATTAATTTATCAGGTTTACCATTTTCGATTGGGTTTTATATTAAACATTTATTATTAATTGGTATGTATATGAATTATGTATTACTATATTTTGTAATAATAAATGTTTTTTGTGCAGCTGTGTTTGGTTTGTTTTATTCTTATAGATTATTTTATTATGTTTTTTTTGATTTTAAAAAAGCTAAAAAAATTATTTATTTACAATCAAACAGAACTGTTTTAAATTCAGTTTATTATACTAATACAACATTAGCTGCTAATATTGCTATAAGTTTATTAATTATAGTTTCATATATAACATCTATTTATATGTTTAATTTATTTTTAAATAAATCGTCTTTAGGAGAAGGATTAAATATATATAGTATATATTCAGCACAATATGAAGAATTTAATCACCCTATTTTAACTACTATAAACAACATTGGTTATTTTAATTGATTATTATTGATTGTTATAATGTTAATATTGTTATCTTCTTGAAGAAGGGTTTTAAAATTTTATAATATAATAAATATTTTTAGTTTTTTAATAATATTTTTTGTATTATTTTATTTTTTTTATATTATTTTAATTTAACTTATTAAGTCTTAATAATTTAAATTTTTTTAAAAAATTAATTAATAATTATATTTAATAAAATATAAAAATTTTTTACATGTATTTTCATTTTATAACCATTTATTTTTTTTTAAAAATTAATTTTTTATGTGAGGGAATATCGTTACTGAAGTAGCTTTACAAACTAATTTTGGTGTTGGTTTTAATAATACTCAATCTGATGTATTAATACACTTAACACAATGACAATATTGGTGATGATTTTGATTTTCATTTTTATGAGCATTTTATTATTTGGTTATCTTAAGAATTATAAGATTCCGAACTTTAAAATTTAGACCTAGATTAGCAACTACTTATAGACCTCACGGTAAATGAGGTGATTTAATTATTTGTTTAATTCCTATATCATGGTGTGTTAATATTATTACAAATTCTTCTTTTATTTTAAGAATGATTGAATGACAAGCTGAAACAGGTTTATTAACTATTAGAATAAGAGGTAAACAATGGTATTGAATTTATAAATTTGAATTAAAAACTTTTACTGATATTTTAACTGTACCAAAAAATGTAGGTAGAAATAAATGACAAATTTCAACTCCTGGTGATTTACAAGTTGCTGATGATTATTTACATATTTTACAATTACGTTCTCAAAATAAATGAGTTAAAAAATATTGAAATGATTTATCTCAAAAATTTTACAGAAATAAAAATTTTCATTTAATATCACCACAAGAACAATTAAAATTTAATTTTTATCAAAATTTAACTAATTACGAATTTTTAAAAAATTCTAAAAAATTAAAAATTAGTAATTTTTTAAATTTAAATGTATCTGATACTAATAATTTTTTAGTTTTAAATAAAAATTATAATAATGTTTTAGTTAGATCTAATAATAAAAAAAATTCTTGGTTAAATAGTATCGAACCTTCTAATGATTTTTTAAATTTAGATTTTTTAAAAAATGATTTTTTTTATGATAGAAAAACTCAAATAAATTTAAAAAATAATTTACATGATTTTTTAATTAATAATAAATTTAATATTAACAATAATTTATTATACAATTATAATGATTTTTTAGAAGTTAATAGATGGTTTAAAAAAAGTCAAGGTGCTAATTCTCCTTTAAGATTAATTAAATACCCTGTTTCTAATAAAACTAATTTTGATTATGATAATTCGATTATTCAATTATTTAAATTTAGATTTGAAGATAATGAAATTCACGCTAAACATAAACCTGTTTCTAATTCTACTTTTTTAACTATGAAACAAAAACGTTATAAAAGAAGAAAAGCTATCCCATTAAGAGTTAAATATTTTAAAGATGAAAATAATAATAAAACAAAAAAAATAAGATGAAGTGCAAATCCTTATTTATTTAATAATGAATCTATTATTGAAAATTTTGGTAATGCTACTAAACAATATAATTTTTTTAAAAAAAACAAAACTCGTTATGAAAATACATCAGTTGTTTTATCAAAAAGAATGTTAAGAACTAGAAGAACATTAGTTTTACCAGCACATGTTAATATCACAGCTGTAACTAATAGTTATGATGTTGTTCATTCGTGATTTATACCTGGTTTAGGATTAAAAATGGATTGTATTCCTGGTAGAGCAACTCATCATAATTTTTATATTGATAATGTTGGTTTTTATTATGGTCAATGTGCAGAAGTTTGTGGTAGATACCATCATCATATGCCAATAAGAATTTGTGCTTTACCTTTTGAACATTTTTTATTATGGTGACATACATTTGGTTTACCAAAATTATTATTCACTAATTCTCAAAAACGTTATTCTTTTCATTACGGTGTTAGAAAATATCGTTGGTAATTTTTTATGTTTTTTATTTTTAAAAACATTTTTTTTCAAAAATTGGATGTGTACATTTTAATAAAATTGGGTGTGATCTTAGCTCTGGGTGAACGCTAACTAGACGCATAACACATGCAAGTTGTATGTATATACATAATACTATATAATTTATTAAAAGTTTTACTTTTAATAAATTATATAGTATTATATATTTCATAGCGACAAGGTGAGTAGTAAATATATTTTTGCCGAATAATTTTTTTAAATAAAAAATAATTTTATAAAAATTTTTTTTATTTTTTTTTTATTGTTTTTAATTATTATTTTTTAATATTGTATTTTAAAAAGTTAAACAATTTTATTATTTATTGTTATTCGATAATTATATTTAAGATTAGGTAATTACTTGGCAAATGTGCGTTAAAATTTGTTAAATTTAAGCCTACAATCTTTAGTTGATTTGAGAGAAGAATCAGCCACAAAGGGAATGAGAACAACCCTTCGGTCTCGCAGCAGTGGGGAATATTAAACAATATGCGAAAGCGTGATTTAGCGAACTAGTGATAATGATGAAGGTCTTAATGATTGTAAAGTTTGTGCATAAACTAAAATAATGATAGTAAGTTTAAAAGAAGCCATGGCCAATACATGTGCCAGCAGCCGCGGTAATACATGAGTGGCAAGCGTTATCCGTATTTATTTGGCGTAAAGGGTGTGTAGATTGTAAAAGTAGTTATATTTAACTAAATCAGTTTATTGTGTTAAAATATAATACCTTTTTACTTTGATTTTTATATATGTATGTTATATTTATAATCTAGTGATAAAATACAGTGAGTTTATAAGTATATCTTAAGGTGAAAACAACATATTTTATAAAAATGACATTGAAACACGAAAGTAGAGTTATCAAATAGGATTAGACACCCTAGTAGTCTTTACTTTAAATTATGAGTATTTAATCTTTAAAAAAGGTTTTAGTTAACGCGTAGAATACTCCGCCTGGGCAGTACAGTCGCAAGGTTGAAACTTAACAGAATTGGCGGGAATTTTTTCAAACGGTGGAACATGTGGTTTAATACGATAATCCGCGTAAAATCTTACCAAAATGGTTAATATAATTTATATATTATTAATTTAGTATAAATTTATATATTAATGCAGTATTGCATGGCTGTCGTCGGTTCGTGCTGTGAAATGTAAAATTAAGTTTTATAACGAACGCAACTCTTCTATATAATTTTAATTTAATTTATTTAAATTTGTTAATTTATAAATTATTTTTTTTATATAATGATTTTATTTTTAATAAAATGGGAGAAAAGACCGAAGTCAAGTCATTATGGTCTAAGTATTTTGGGCTACACACGTGTTACAAAAGTAAAAACAAAGAGTTGCAATTAAGTAATTTTAAGCAAATCTCTAAAAATTACTAAAGTTCAGATTGTTTTCTGAAATTCGAAAACATGAAGTCGAAATCGTTAGTAATCGTAAATTAGTACGTTACGGTGAATGTCAAGTTAAATTTTGCACACACCGCCCATCACGCTCTGAAAATTGGTTTATCTCGAAAAATCTTTAATGCAAATTAACTTATATAACGGGTATAATTTTTATTTTAATATTATATTAGAATTTTTATTTATTTAAAAAAATTTTTTTTTATTTATAGGTTGGGTTATTAGAATAAATTAGTTATCTGAGTGAAGTTGACACAAGGTACCGGTAGGGGAACCTGTTGGTGGATTAAAATTTAATTTTTTTTTATTTTAAAATTTAATTATTTTTTTTTAATTTTTTTTTTAATTTTTTTTATTTGGGTTTTTACGAACATATTAATAATTTTAATTATTTTTTAAATTTTAAATTAGTTTCATCAGAAGAGATTGTTTTAATATTTTTGTTTTATAATTTTATAAAATCTTTAATTTTTGGTTCTTTATTTGAACTTTTATGACCTACTCAGTTTTTTAATAAAAAAAATAATATTAATTATACTTTAATAAGATACAGACAATTTAATGAGTTTGTTATTAAATTACGTATTAAAAATTTATATTTTAATTCTTTTTATAAAATTTGTTTAAATTATTTTTTTAAAAAATAATTTAAATAATTTTATTTTTTTTTTATTTTTTTTTTTTTTTAAAAAAAAAAAAAAAAAAATTTTTTTATAAAAAAAAAAAAAAAAAAATAAATTTTTTTTTTTTTGCTCTCCGCCACAAATTCTGAAAAAGAGAAATTCTCAAATTGAAAAAAAATCCCACCACTGTTC
>Ga0256790_1000610_pt1 | contig 11381 bp, 11 predicted proteins | sample MC6MC0941MT_FD_190206 | JGI IMG/M metagenome (GOLD analysis project Ga0256790, IMG submission 190206) | Metatranscriptome of enriched soil aggregate microbial communities from Iowa State University, Ames, United States - MC6-MC0941-MT... | ecosystem: Environmental > Terrestrial > Soil >... | reverse complement strand
CGTTCGACGGTTGACTTTAGATCGACAAAAAAGAGAAGCGCAACAAATATTTCTGGGCATCTCAAGCGTGAGATGCTTACGCGCGGGTCTCACATTTGCCTTCCAAAGTCCGCTTTTTTTGCCCGGTGTCGGGAGCCCAGGGTGCTGCTGGAATTTGAGCGACATGAGACGAGCGCCTCGTGGAATTGGTACCGGGCGATGTCTGGTTGTGTCGCAGTAAGAGATGGACGCTAGAATCCGCCGATACGGGTCACCGATGAAAGAATCGAAGAGACGCGGAACCGCGCGCTGGCAAAGGCAGAGAACGTCTCGCAGTACCCGCTGATGGAAACTGCGTGCTGCACTGGAAGTTGCGTTGCGATGAGGCCGGGCGAGTCGACAAAAATCGCGGGCGGGAAGGAATCCTTATGCCACCAACGAATTGAACTCGCGACAAAAAGTTCGTCGAAGCCTCAGGCGTTCTGGGCCTATTTGATAGGACGCGCGATTGAAGACTGTTCAGCCGACGAGCCGACGATAAGCGCTGAGATGCCGGACGAGGCCTTGCTTGTCGCCACGAATCTCACTCAACCTTGCGAGGTTGAAATGAGCATCGGCATGCGTCGGGTCGAGTTCTATGCATCGCTGATAGGCCGCTTCGGCCGCATCGTAGCGTTGAAGCTCTTCGAGGACGACCGCCCGATTGAAGTGCAGTAAGGCGTCCTCGGGAAAGTGCTCAAGCGCATCTTCAAAAATGGACAATGCTTCATCGCAGCGCGTCTCTGCCTCGCATAGCAAAACGCCCAGGTTGGTGTATGCGTCGTAGTGCGGTGATGGCGAGAGCTCGAGCACTTTCCGGTAGGCCTGCTGTGCACCGACAGCGTCGGTTTCGGTCAACTGTTCGGCCAGTGCGAACCATTCCTCCGCCTGTTCTTCACGGCTTTCCTGGTTTCGTGGCGCTGAGTCGAGAAACGCCACGTCCCCCCGGATAGGCGCGACCTCGAAGTCAAGCAGATGCTGGCCCGAATCAGCGTCCCACTGCGCCTGTCCCGACCTCACGGCCACGGTCTCACCGACAGACGTGATTCGAATCCCGGACAAGGGAAGCTCGTCAGGTAGTTCGGCTTTCAGCTTGGCAAGCGCCCTCAGAATTTTTCGTGCGGAGACTTTGGCCGATTGCAGCTGGAACGCAGTGCGCAGCAGCACAACATCCTGGAAGGAGAATCGAAGCTCGTTGCGTCGGCCACGCGACGGGTGGACGAATCCGGCGTCAATCAGCCCGGAGAGGACCCGACGCGACACGCCTAGCAGCGATTGCAGGCTGCGCAACGAGTAATCGTTAGACTGGCTCCGTCTAGTCACTTGCGTGCCCGGACCTTGGCTGGTGGCGCCTCTTTGACGTCCGCTTTCGGTGTCGCGCGCTTGACAGGCCGGCGCGGTTTGGCGGCGAGTACCTCGACCTCATCCGGTGAAGTCTTTTTCGTCGCCGGCGTCTTCGTCGCCGCCGTCCTCACCGGCGCCTCACGTTTTTCCTTGCTGGCGCTGAGACTCGCGCGAAGTGCTTCCATCAGGTCAATCACTTGACCGCCCGACTCTTCGGCCGGTGCCTCAGGCGAAACAATCTGTTTTCCGGCAATCTTCCGGTCTATCGCTTCGAGTATCCGCTTTTTCTCTTCGTCTTCGTAAGCCGTCGGGTCATAGGCGTCTTCCGACACCTGGTCGATGATTTGCAGCGCAAGTTTGAGCTCGGTATCGCTGACAGTCACCTGTTCGATATGCAAATCGCTCAGCGCGCGCACCTCATCGGCGAACAGCAGCTGCTGGAAGACCATGCCGTCTTCGGCAGGCCGTATCTGAACGATTCGGGTCTTGCCCTTGTACGACCATTTTGCCAGCGCGCAGCGTCCGCTTTTTCGCATCGCCAGCTGAAGCAGGCTGTACGGTTTGCCACCGCGTTTGTCAGGCGCGATGAAGTACGCCTTGTCGTAGTACAAGGGGTCCACTGACTTCTCAGGAACGAACGACACAATCTCCACGACGTGGCTCGCGCCTTCTTCCAGCGCTTTCAGTTCTTCCGGAGCGAAGACGACGAACTGCCCCTTCTCGAACTCGTATCCCTTCTTCATGTCCGCTCGCGCCACCACAGCGCCCGTGGCCTCAGAGATGTACTGCTGCTTTACGCGGCCTCCCTCAGGCGTCAGAAGATTGAAGCCCACACCCGCGGCGCTATCCGTCGCCGAATACAGTTTCACCGGAATGGACACAAGACCGAAGGACAGTGTCAGCGATGCGATGGAACGAGCCGCCATGTGAGCCTCCTGTGAGCGGACGCGGTAATTTATCGGCGCTGCAATGATTCAAAGTCCGCAGCCCGATTGCACGCGACAGAGCACGTCTTGTGAGTGACAGGTCCGCATCGGAAGACTGACTCGCGGGCACGTCAGCGCCCTGCCGCGCTGGAACGAATCTCTCGCCTGTAGCCCCTATTCCTGCCAGCGCCAGCCGTTTGCATCCCAGGCAATTCATCGCAGGCGCTTTATCGCCGACGCCAGCGACTGTTTCGCTGCCCAGTAAGCTTCCCACGGGTCTCGCGTCTGAAAGCTAAGATACTCCCTCGCCGTTTGCACCGTCCACTGCGCACCGCTTTTGAGGTCAGACAGTTGTTCCCATGACACGGGCATCGAAACGCCCATTCCTGGCCGCGCCCGCGCGGAGAAGGCTGCAGCAGTGGTTTGCGCCTTGCCATTGCGCAGGTAATCGACATAGATTTTGCCGATTCGGTTGGCTGCCCCTGATGTTGCGGAAAAGCGGTCGGGAATCGTTTTGGCCAGATGTCTGACGAACGCCTGCGAGACCGACTTGACGGATTTGTAGTCGAGTCTGGGCGCAAGTGGAACGACGACGTGCAGCCCTTTACCGCCGCTCGTCTTCAACCACGCCTGCAGGCCAAGCTCCTCAAGGAACGCCCGCGTAAGAAGCGCGGCCTCCTGAACCTGCTTCCACTTCACTCCCTCGCCAGGGTCGAGGTCGAAGATGACCCTGTCCGGTGTATCAATGTGCTGGGTCGTTGAATTCCACGTGTGGAACTCAACGACATTCATCTGCGCGGCCGACAGGAGCGCGTCTGCAGTGTCGACCGTGAGCACGGGCGGATGATTCATCCACAGATTGCGGTCGTGCGTCTTCAGACCGGGCATTGCCGTCTTCTCCGCGTGCTTCTGGAAAAACATCTGACCGGCTATACCCGCCGGCGCGCGAACCATTGCAATCGGCCGGTCTACAAGGTGCGGTAGCATCCACTCGGCGACGCTTTCGTAGTACCTGACGAGTTCGAGTTTGCTGACGCCGCTCGCAGGGTCAACGACCCGCTCGGGATGCGTGACCTTTACCTGCGAGACAGGAGCTGGCTTCAGCGGTTCGCCGGTTTCACGCACTACGCGGTGCGCGGGCTTATCGACACGCAAGCCCTTGAAGGAAGCCTGCCGGACAACGCCTTCGCCTGTCCACTCCGCAAACTCGACTTCGGCAACCAGCTCTGGATGTACCCAACGTTCAGCGCCGGCGGCACGCCTGGACCAGCGGCCTGGCTTTGATACGGCGACGTCGAACGGGCTCGTCTCCCGTTCCAGAGGAAGCAGTCGCTGCCAGAGGTCCCGGCCTGTTCGAGCGTTCCAGCCAGTGCCCACGCTACCCGCGTCGTGAAGCTTTTTGCCTGCGTAATAGCCGAGCAACAAACTGCCGACTTCGCCTTCCTTGCCGCCCCTGGCGGTGAAGCCACACACAACGAACTCCTGCCTCAACCGGCATTTCGCTTTCAGCCAGGTTTCGGTCCGTCCGGACTCATATCGGGCGTCGCGACGCTTCAGCATCAAGCCCTCGAGTCCGAGTCCCGCTGCGGCTTCAAACATCTGCACGATTGGTGCGTCAAAATCCTGGCTGAAGCGGATACGGTCGCTATCCTTCTCAAGAAGCTGTGCCAGTCGCGCGCGCCTCGCCCATAACGGGACGCCCATCAGGTCATTCCCGTCACAGTACGGCAGGTCGAACAGGAAATAGACGATTTCGTCATTCCCTGCGCCATCTATCGCAGTCTGTAAAGCGCCGAAATCCGGCAGCCCGTCCCTGAGCACGACTATCTCGCCGTCTAGCCATCCACTGGAGAGGGGGAGCTTCGCGACTTCAGTCGCCAGCGTCGCGAGTTTCTTCGTCCAGTCGTGGCCGCCGCTTGTGAATAACCGTACCCGCCCCTTGTCGACCCGGGCGAGCATCCGGTAACCATCCAGCTTGGATTCGATTATCCAGTCGCCGGTTGCAGGTAGCGACGAGGCCAGGGTCGCGCGCTGCGGTTCCAGTTTTGCGGGTAGCGGCGCGCGGACTGCGGCCGACAGGTCTATCGCCGGCAGAGTGACCGGCGCGGACCGGGATACTTTTGGCTCACGCTCTTCGATGAGGCCTAGCGGTTTTGTCGTGACGCTGTCGGGCAGCGCCTTAATGACATCATACTCAGCTAACGGTTGAGCCCACTCGTCGCGCTTCTTGAACAGCATCCACTGGTCCTGGCTGTCCTCCGGCTTGGATATGCGCACAAGTTCCCATAGGCCGGCCAGCTTTTCGCCATGGAGGCGGAAGACCAGCTTGCCGGCCTTCCTTGCCTTTCGAGGGTCCCCGACAGGCTCCCACGTCCCCCGGTCCCACACAATCACCGTACCGGCTCCGTACTGCCTGGGCGGGATTGTCCCTTCGAATGTTGCATATTCGACCGGATGGTCCTCCACGTGGACGGCCATTCTCTTCTCTTTCGGGTCGTAGCACGGGCCCTTGGGTACCGCCCAGGATAGCAGCACACCGTCAAGCTCGAGACGGAAGTCATAGTGAAGGCGGCTAGCCCAATGCTTCTGCACGACGAAGCTTAGACGCGCTGGCTGGCGCGTTGCCCGCTTCGCAGGCGCCGGTTCGGGCGTATGCCCGAAGTCTCGCATCTTCCTGTAACGGCTTAGAGCTGGAGATTGCGAACCGCGTGCTGTAGCCATTGAGCAGTGTAATCAGGAGCCGCGTTATGGACGATGCCCGACTACCCTGTCGGGCGCACACTGCATCTCGCGCGGGGATGTACCCGACGCGAAAGCCCGCGACTGACCGCATGTTCGACGTCAGGTTGCCAGGGTGAGCGCAGCTAACTTCGAGCTTCTTAGACGCCTGAGATTTTCACTATTTCGCCCGGCTTGTAGGAATTGTCGCCTGCCATCGTGAATGCTTATGTGATGGTAGAGACACTACGCACAGCAAACGACGTTCCGAGCTCCTTGCCACTGGATGTCGCAACGCATGGCAGACGTCATTGCGCGAAAACCTGTATGGATGTACAGTGTCGGGCGGGTATTTCGTGACGGCGAACCGCCAAGTTTTCCGGAGCAATGAAGCAGTCGTTGGGGTGTGGACCAAGCGGCGAGCCTTTCCATGCTGGAAATTGCGACGTTTGAGGCGAAGGGTTAGTCGGCGCTGGGCGAGCTCGCGTCGTTGGGCCAGTGAGTCCGCTGCCTTCGAATGCTTGGGGCGCGTTAGCGAAACCATTCTGGAGGCCACTAGGCAAGGGGGAAAGCGTGCGAAGACTTGGACTTGCGTTGTTGACGGCGGCGCTCGCGCCGACTGCTTTCGGAGCCGGCACATATTCGGAAGTCTGGAATCCGCCGGAGGCGCGCGGGACTGCGCCACATAGGGCGACTGCCCTGCACAAACCCGCCGTGCGGCGGCACGTGGCTTTGCATGCGAAGAAGGCGTATTCGCGGCGCACATCGGCACCTGAATCAAGGCTCGTCGCGAAGCAGGGCAATGCGCCAGGGACTTTGCCTGGACCCGAACCGGACATGTCCGAAATTCCGCGGCAGGTCACACCGGAGGGCAACGTCCTTCGCGTGACAGGCCAGGCGCTATCCGCTCACGTCGTGCGCTGATGCAATCGCAGAGCTACCAAGGGTATCAAGTATGGGGACACTCGATTGTCGAGCCGGAAGGCCAGTCGCAGAGGGAACGTTATGCGGCGAGCGGAACCATCACTTTTCGTGGCAAGCTTGTCCATGCTTCAGGTGTGCTTGGTCACTTTGACAGTGAGGAGGAAGCTGAACTCGCAGGGTTGGATTGGGCTCGCGCGTGGGTCGATGCTCACAGCTAGAGCCATCGGCAGCTCTGCGTTGCGGCAATGCGTTGAGCCGGGCCAAGGTGGCGCCTTCTTTCCCTGCGCATGAGGCTTCCTTCGAGCATCCGCAGGATGCGGTTGCCTGCCCTAAAAAGAGTCCCATCCATTGAATGGCTTTAATGTCCAAGAGACTCTTCGATGATGTGAATGAGTAAAGACATATCTAGCGAATGATGTTTTAATTTTTCACCTATCTCCATTTTAGGTGACCTGGCAGCGCCCCACCCGTCGTTTAGTGCCTGAGGGAGACCCGTCCGCCTTAGGCCTGTCGGAAGCACTTGACATGAGCAATTGGCACAACTGCCACCGCTCGCATGCCCGTTTTTCCCGCTAGACTTGTCTCAGTGCACCGATTGAGAGGTTCGGCAAATGGTCATGGATTCCACAATCAAGGCTCTTCTGTTCGATGTCTTTGGCACTCTCGTCGATTGGCGAAGCGGCGTCGCGCGAGACGTAGCGCCGTTTCTCAGTCGTCACAACCTCGCCGTTGAAGCAGCCGAGTTCGCCGACGCGTGGCGCCGCGAATACTCGCCCGCCATGGAAGAGATTCGAAGTGGACGACGACCGTTTGTTCGGCTCGACGTCCTTCACAAGGAAAATCTGGTCAAGGTCATGCGCAACTTCGGCATCGATGCCGACTCGGTCACCCCCGACGAACTTGACGAACTGAACCTTGCCTGGCATCGGCTCGACCCGTGGCCCGATTCTGTGGAAGGGCTGTTGAGACTCAAGCGTCAATTCATTATCGCGCCCCTTTCAAATGGCAATATCAGACTGATGGTGGACATGGCGAAGCGTGCTGCGCTTCCTTGGGACGCGATTCTCGGCGCGGAGGTCGTCAGAGCCTACAAACCATCGCCCCAAGTCTATGCTGAGACTGCCGAAATTCTTGGGTTTAGCCCCGCCGAGATTTGCATGGTCGCGGCGCATAACGGAGATTTGGCGGCAGCGCGTCAGTGCGGCCTAAAGACCGCGTTTGTGCTTCGCCCTGTCGAACATGGCCCGGACCAACATAGCGACTTACACGCTGAACAACCGTGGGATTATGAGGCGGCAGACTTAAACGACCTGGCGACGCAACTGGGTTGCCCGACTTGACGGCTCCCAACGCCATCGCTGGTCCACTGGACAGCTGACAGCAATGGTCAGGTTGTCGACTCGCCACCAGACTCGACCGTGGCCAGGCGCACGGTCGCACAGAAGTCTGCAACCTTAGAAAGCATCTGGGACTGGTACTTGCCGACGTCGAGCGCCTCCAGCCGCTGCGGTGCGTCGGCATGCTCCATCCGGTTCACGAACTGCATAACCACCTGCAACAGTTCTGCTTCTTTTGCTGCGTCACCCGCCATCCGCAAAGCTAGTCGGCCACCAAACAAGAACTTTCGTACGCTCTTGCGTCGTTGTCCCGGCACGTCGCATGCGGACATTTGAACGCCTCGACCGTCCGTGTCGCTTTTGTTCGACCTGCCTATAAAACCAGAAAGGCTACACCTGCGATTATGGTAGGCATGAGCGCGGCGCCGAGCAGTTTAATCGGACTGACTGCGCCTCCCTCAAACCGGTTCCCGAGTATCGCAAGGCCGGCCGGGTTCGGAGCGTTTGCAATCACCGTCAATCCTCCGCCCGTTACCGCTCCTGCCACGAGCAGATACTTTGCGCTGTCTGATAAGCCAGGTATGAGCGACCCGAGATACGTAATGGCAGCGTTGTCCATGACTGCCGTCAGGCCTGTCGCGCCGAAATACAGTGTCAACGCATCCATGGAACGCACTATCGGCTGAAGCCACCATTGCTGTAGGCCGCCGAGCACAACCAGGCCGCCAAGGAAGAAAGCGACTAGAAGGCTTTCGCGCAGCATGAGAGGCGACTGGTGGCGCTCGTAAGCGTGCGTATAGCCTAGGAAGAAGAGGAATGCCCCGATGAACACGACAGCGTGGTGCGAGTTGATGACGACAAGCGCGAGAAACCCGAGATGGACTAGCGTGACGCCAACCGGAACGCGTTGGGACGGTGCGGTTGTACCACCCCCGCTCCCTTGGGACGCCGGCACGCTCCTGGCACTCAGGGCGACGAAAGCCGTAGCATTGAAAACAACTGCGAGCGCTGCTTTCCATCCGAAGGTGGCCGTCATAAATCCGGTGCTCCACCCCCAGGCACTCGCGACCATCAACACCGGCGGTGCTGCATAAGCCGTCATGACCCCACCGATGGACACATTCACGAAAAGCAACGCCAGGCCGAAATACTTCACCCGCTCGGAACTTCGCGCGGAGAACAGCGTGTCGCGCAGCAATAGCGCGGCGAGTGTCATCGCCGCAGGTTCAGTGATGATGGAGCCCAGGAGGGGAACGGCGGATAGAGAGAACCAGATAACGGCAACCTCGGTGCGAACAGGCAGAAACCGCGCAAGCCGCATCACAATGGTCGTCACCAGTACGAGAATAGGTCGACTCGCGGCGACCACCATAATGACAAAGACGAACAGCGCCTCGGTAAACTCGCGATGCTCCAGGTACTCGATGGTCACGTGTGACCCGACGAGCGCCCACATCGCAAGACACAGAATCAGCGCCCAGAATCCGAAGACGACCTCCACCTCCGCGAGGAAGTGGAAGACACCCGCATGCCGCGGAAAACGGTGCGAGAGCTTTTCAATGCGTGCTACGGCGAACGTATGAATGAGCGCAAAGGCAAAGATGATGGCGGCAGAAATTTCAACAGAATGGGGCATTGAACGGAGTGCTGGAGACGCTTTCGTGTTGATGACTCCGTCATAATATTACACACACCTTACGTGCCAATTGATTCAGAGACGACGACGTTGCATTCGCGGCGCCTGCCAGGGCTAGGATGAGACGCCGGAAGAAGGCGAAGGGACCGATGCGGCAATCGCCTGGAGCATTCGACATTACTATGCGCTACTCTTTGAAGATACGAATAAGCAAAGACATATCTAGCGAATGAGGATTTAATTTTTTCTAACGGCCACTTTGATGGGCTCGCGCGCTTTGGCAGGCCGATGGTTAGACGCCAGCAGGTCGCGCAGGAGCATCCTTAAAGGATGCATCTCGCAACGCATATTGCTGCTCGTGGGGCTCCATTTCTCGGCCTACACAGCTGAATCCCCGCTAAATAAGCTCAGCAACTCGCGTGATGATGAGTGCTGCCGGTACGAGCAGAAGCTGAGCGCATACCGTTCCCAAGATACGGGCACCTGAAAGCGCAGTGATGGCCCGCCTGAAGCTGCTCTCTGTAATCCGACCTTCAATGACGTCGTCAGTCATCACGGAAACGTGCGGGTCGATGACCACTGCCAATACGACAGTTGCGAACCCGTTGATGACAGATGAGAGGTTCGCGCAGGTCACCCGCAGCTCCGGTTTCATATATCCCGCATAAAGTGTGGCAAAAACACCGACTGTCCATATTGCCATCGCGAAGACATTCAGTGCAATGACCGTCCTGGACACGCTGAGGCCAGAGGTCAGCCGCACGACATTTCGTGCAGAAGGAAGCCGCACACCATATCGCAGATAGTTGACGCCTCCTCGACTGAATACATGAAGCAGGAGGCGCGGAACGGAGCGATGAACCTGGAAGTGTTCAACTGCGCGACTGAAGTATCGCTGAAACGTCGGTATCAGTAATGTGCCCGCTATGGTCGCCACTGTCGCCATCATCAGGAATAGACGGAAGTCATCAAGAAGGCCACCTTCCATATGCCGGGCGATGTCGAGTTCCACACGTTTGGCGATAAACGGGCCCTGAAATGAGTTGGCCGTTCGGGACACGAGGGCGATTATTCCAAAGAGCGAAAACGACAGTGCAATCCGGCGGGTGCGGACGCCAGCGATACGGACCGCGTAGGCCAATGTCGCGATGACGTGGATTACAAATGTAAGCCCACAGATAATCACCAGCTGAGCGTCCATGCGATTGCTTCGAGAGTTGACGCGAATTCGACTATAGCGGACTTGCCGTCGCAATGAACATGCATGCCCGTATCACATATAAGTCGTTCTCAGAACCGAGAAACTCTTTTGCTGACATACCGCTTACTCCTGAGCGCACATCCACCGTAACCAGCGCGCAGCAATTCGGACAAGTGGGCGCGAGCCAATGAAAACAACGCAAAAACTATGCATTACTTACAACTGCATTCTCGTCCGTGATTTCCTCATTCCCTTGACCATATAGACGTTCAAATGGTCTCATTGCGAGAGAGAACATAGCAGGCTCAAAAGCAGTTTAGTACTAAGGCCGCACGACGGCGGGGAAATAGCAAATGTCAAAAATGATAATGGCGAAGTTCGCCTTGCTGGCGGCTCTTACATCAGCTCAAGGCGCCTTCGCACAGATGGTTCCTGTTCTTGGGTTGGGTTTCAAACTGGCGGACGATGTGTCGACGGTCAAATCTGCACTGAGAACGACTGCAGAAACGGAGCCGATGGCAAGGAGCGTAGCTCTACCTCCGGGCATCCCTGACCCAAACAAAGGCAAATCGGTCTTGCACCTCCGAACCAGAAATGTGTGGGCGTTCTTCAATGCGTCGGGAAACGTAGAGTCCATCCGCCTTGATGCGCCATTCGCCGGCACCGTTCTTGGCATCAGACTAGGCGACGACACGAAGAAGGTCACGTCTAAACTCGGGAAACCAATCAAGAACCCTTTCCCTGCCTTTCTGGTGATGCAGGGATATCAATACGTACTGGACGACTCCGCATATGTGACCTTCGACGTGAATGACGACGGCGTACAGGTCATCTTTATAACCACCTAGCGTCGGCGACTAAGAGCAACGTCTTCGTATCATGCAGCGACGGGGCAGCGTGTCTCTTGGATTCTCGGGGAGCGGTGCCAATCCCCTTATCGTTAGATTCTGCGCGCTCGCTGCAACCGCCGCACTGACAATGCTGATAGCGGACCATTGAGAGGAAGCTATGCAAACCTGGTTGCGGATGTTGTGCAAGCTTGTGAGCGTCACGGTTATCTTGCATTTGCCCGTTGCGGGCGCTGCGGAATCGGACCCGGTTGCGACAGACTTGAACGAAACCGTCGTCGCGGTACCAATGTCGGAGAAAGGCTTCTTCGGCATGCGCCAGCGCGAGCTCGTCGCTACGACCTACATGCCAGACGGACCGGGCCCCTTTCCCCTCATCGTTCTCAGCCATGGCAATCCGCCAAATGCGCACGACAGGATAAAAATCGG
>Ga0256790_1000606_pt1 | contig 11451 bp, 8 predicted proteins | sample MC6MC0941MT_FD_190206 | JGI IMG/M metagenome (GOLD analysis project Ga0256790, IMG submission 190206) | Metatranscriptome of enriched soil aggregate microbial communities from Iowa State University, Ames, United States - MC6-MC0941-MT... | ecosystem: Environmental > Terrestrial > Soil >... | reverse complement strand
GGTCGGGGCTGCGCTGGCTGAATCGGGTGTGTGGGGGGTTGATGATTGAGCTGGCGGGGACGCTGGCGTTGTATCGGCGGGGAGCGCCCTGATCGCCCCCTACCAGCGAGGCTGATATTAGGGGACGCATAACCCCGCCCGACGTTTCCCTTCCTTACCGCTAAAATAGCGGCCCCCGCTTTGCCCGCGCTAAAATTGCGCAGCTTTTGATCATTGGCGCCGGCTCGCGCCCACCGAGGTATTCCATGTCTTCCCCCAAAGTCGGCTTCGTCAGCCTGGGCTGTCCCTAAGCCAGTCTACATAGACTGAGGTCTTATACATCCGGCACCGTACCTGCGCGGACTCGCGCACCCTATACGGCCCAACCGTGCAGAAGAGATTTTGCACTGCACTGGCAGCCCTTCTCGTGCCATTACTAGTGAGTTGCGTCCCAATTCAGGTGAGGACCGTCAGAGGGCGCGGGTCACCGCAAGCACTGTGAGACTTGCGCCTTCAGCCCAATTCGGACGTTCCTTCCAAAATTCATATAATGCCGAGCCAGATAGCCGTCTAGGCGCTACTTGGATACCTACCTTGACCCGAAGCGGCGATGTTCGAGCACCATGAAGTCCAACAACAGTGATGGAGCACGTTGCATGCGCCTCGAGAACCTCCGAATTTGTAGTACGAGTGAATTCGCCAGCGCCACATCGTCTCCACTCGTCGTTTCCGACCATAAGCCCTGGTCGGCCTTTCCAAATGATACGACTGCTCAAATTTCGAGCTTGGTGCATCGGTACCAACGGTCGCGGCGGGCAATCCCGGTGTCTTTTCGAAAAATGGTCCCGTGGCTAAAAATCGGCGAGCGAGCGACGCATTATTTGCACCCCTACCCCGCGAAGCTCCTGCCACATATTGCCCATTTTTTTTTGGCGTCCGATTACTTATGCCCTCCGGGCGGCCTTGTCCTCGATCCGTTTGGAGGTTCAGGTACCGTTGCACTTGAATCCTGTCTGTCTGGCCGGCCTGCCTTGTATGCCGACACGAACCCGCTTGCTCGCCTCATTGCAGAGGCAAAAGTCAACATTCCCCAGATCGGTGTTCTTGACCTTGCACTAGAACAACTAGGAGTGCGCTTCCAGCGCTCTAGGACAATCCGACATCCTCCGGTTGTGAACATTGACAAATGGTTTAGCCCAAAAGTGATTCGAGGGCTAGCTCGCCTCAAATCAGCAATTAGTGGAGAGTCGTCGCCAGATGTGAGACGGTTCCTGGATGTCACTTTCTCGGCAACAGTGCGCAGGGTAAGCAATGCCGATCTGCGTCTGTCCGTACCGGTTCTGGCAAAAACGCCGCTGACAACTGCCACGGCCGAAACAGTTTGGAAAATCTTTCGTGATCAGTTCTCTGCCAATGTAAAACGTATCGAGGAGCTAACGGCGCTATGTCCCGCGATACCGAAATTCGAAATTGCTGGAGCCGACGCACGGCGACTAATCTCTGAGGCTGGTGGGTCACTTCAACCTAATTCGGTAGATTTAGTAATTACTTCCCCACCTTACGCAGGCGCGCAGAAATATATCCGCGCGTCTAGTCTAAGTCTGGGATGGCTTGGCATAGCCGGAAGTGGGGAACTAAAGCCTTTAGAGAATCAGACAATCGGAAGAGAACACTTCCCCAAGAATGCGATAGAAATGGCGGCATTGACCTCAGTGCCGGCCGCCAATCGCATAATCGAAATAGTAAAAAAGAAGAACCCGACGAGGGCCGCTATCTGCTCCACATACATAAACGAAATGGAAGAGGTTATCGGCCAAATTTATAACGTGCTGAAGCCGGCGGGATACTTCATACTCGTGATTGGCAACAACGAAGTATGTGGTGAGAAATTTCTCTCTTCCGAATATCTTCACGCAATAGCTATCAATCTCGGATTTCAGCTAAAAATAAAGATGGTCGACGAAATAAAGTCGCGCGGCCTAATGACAAAAAGAAACAAGACGGCTAGCATGATTACCCGTGAATGGGTTCTTGTATTTCGTAAAGAAGGTTGAGATGCTACAAGCGCCTAGCACCCTGAGCAATGATCAAATCGCGCTTTGGGAGACTCTTACAACGCGTCTCGTAACGCTAGATGAGCGTGCGTGGGGAGGAAAAGCAGATGGCCCCACCATTGAGAATTGGCTGCGTAACTTCGTGGGCAGAACAGGCCATAATCCTGACGTGGAGAGGTTACATGCGCTTTATTTACTTTCTCAATTTATGTATTTCGGCTCACGCGAAATAAGAGTTTTGCTGAAGGCGATGTATAGGGAGCTATACCTACTTCCACTAGCACAAGAAATTAGAGCTCAGGCAGTGGACAGGGCGGACTTTCTGAATAAGATGCAAGATGCTCGAGAATCCACAAAATTTCTTGGCGTGGGGAACCCATCGGAAAGTGGGGTACATCTCCTATACTACTTTAGACAGGAAAACGGCCTTAGTAAAAACGCCTTCCTAGATTCAGCTCAAATCTATAAGATTACGGAAAGCAATGGCACCCGCAGGCGCGTTGTCCGGCACACCAATATTAAGCGGTATGTATTTCTCGACGACATGTGTGGCAGCGGTGAAACCGCGATTAGATACTCCAACGATTTAGTTCCAGAACTAATATCCGAAAGACCTGACGTTGAACTCTATTATTTTTCAATTTTTGCGACTTCCGCTGGACTCGAACGAATCAGACGGGAAACAGCATTTGGAAATCGGTGCGGAGCGGTCTATGAACTGGATGAAAGCTATAAGTGGTCAAAGGCAAATTCGCGCTATTTACTGGGGTTAGCGCCTGGACTTGACACGAAGCTTCTCGTGGACGTTGCGTCCACGTATGGGGCCACTCTCCTACCGGATCACCCTATGGGTTATGAAGACAGCCAACTGCTGCTTGGCTTTTTTCACAATACGCCTGACAACACCCTACCCGTTATTTGGTGTGATCCAGAAAACGGGGCTGCGGGCCACTGGTACCCCATTTTCCGTAGGTATCCGAAAGTATGAAAACGGCCGCCCCCTCCAAAGAGAATCCATTTGATCTTACCAAAGCCTCCGATTACTCGGATCGGCAGGTCAAGGACTATTGGGTTGACGTTGCAAGCGAAAAACACAGCCTTGTCGATTTTCTAAAGCCTACATCTCTGGTCCCAATGCTCTTGCTAGGGGGTAAGGGCAGCGGAAAAACACATCTTTTACGCTACTGTTCCTCAACTGTGCAGGAATTGCGCCACACTGATCTGCGCAAAGCTGTTTCCTATGAGAAGTATCTAGGCATTTATACCAATGCCGACGGCCTAAACGCGCATCGCTTCACGGGGAAAGGACAATCTGACGATGTATGGGAAACGATCTTTGCGTACTCCTTTGAACTATGGCTCGCCGGAGGTTTGCTTGCTTCATTGCGGCCAGCGTTAGCGAATATAGAGCTGCTTTCTCATGAGTGGAACCGAAGCTTCGCGGAAAAGGCGTTGGCGTTACTGCATCTGCGACCCGCAGAGACGTTGAGCAACTATGACGACGTTATTTCTTATCTTAGCGCTTTGCGTACTGGCGTTGACGTCGTTGTAAACAACACTGCTATAACACGAACTCTTCGCGGCATCGAAATTGGTTTCAACCCAGGCGACCTAGTTTTTGGCCTTCCGAAAATTGTTGCTGAACTCTGCCAGTTCGCCCAACACTCAACATTTGTATATCTCGTCGATGAGGTGGAGAACTTCACGGCCCGACAACAATGCTTCATGAATAGCTTGGTGAGATATCGAAAAGGAAACGTAACACTTCGGATTGGCGCGCGTCTTTACGGCATCAAAACATATAAGACGCTGAATGACGGCGAACCAATCAAACGGGATGCAGAGTTCGAAGCCGTTATTTTGGACGCTCGCCTGCGCGAAGACCCCGCAGAATACGAGACTCTAGCAGCGAGACTGGTATTGAAGCGTCTTGAATCGGTGAGCCTGTCTCGTGCATTGACCGAAGAATGTTTACCCACCGAATTTGCCGAGCCTTCCGCAGAGAGGTATTACCAGCAATTGTCGCAGGATATAGTTGCCGCTCGCGATCAACAGGGCGTCGAACGCCCCCACATCACGAGGTTTCGGACAGCACTGGAACGCGTTGTGGGAGATCCCGCAATAGTTCAAACGTTAATAGATTCTCTTAGGATGCCCGAGCACCCCCTACTAGAGAAGTTAAACCTGCTGGCGTTCTACAAGCGCATATCGCGCGGCACTAACATGCTAGACCTGGCACAAACTATCGGTAAAGAAGCGGTGGCGCTATTAGAGCTCGGACCCCAGGCGGCGCCAAATCACCATAAGTTGTACGGTCATTTCTCATCCGACCTCCTTGCGCAACTTCACCGAGATTATGGTCGGAAACCTGTCTATGCCGGCTTCAGAACGTTAGTCCGACTGTCTCAAGGCGTCCCCAGAAACCTACTCAGCCTACTCAAACATATTTATAGACGATCTAGTTTCGCGGGTGAAAATCCTTTTGTACAGGGGCCGATTTCAGTAAGCGCTCAAGTACAGGGTATTCAAGATGCGGCAGAGTGGTTTTGGGAAGACGCCCAACCAGACGCGCACGGTACCCTCGTGCGAAATGCTGTTGAGCATCTCGCAACACTACTAAGGTCAGTACGCTACAGCGAGAGCCCCTCCGAATGCGATTTATGTTGCTTCTCGGTAAACCGTCAAGAACTTTCCGATAGCGCAGCAAGAGTGTTGAAAATGGCCGAAAATTGGTCCTTTTTCATACAGGTGAAGGGAAATTCTGGCGCCAAGAATGATGACCGTGTGCTGGCGAAGTTTCAGATAAATCCCATGCTGGCGGCGAGATGGGGAATATCGGAAGCACGCAGGGGCACGATTGAATTAAAGTCCGATTTTGCGGAACTGATTCTTACTGATTTGGATGGCACTAAAACTCAACATGCAATCAATAGCAGAGTGGACGGCATGAACCTTCCCAAGATTCTGGAATACGCAAACTCAAATAGTAGCGGAAGACAGACGGGGTTGTTCGATGGTCTCTAATGCTGCCCTCTATCTTGCCGGCCCAGGAAAGCGCCCTCTTCAGCCCGGCAAATCATATGACGTGTTTTTATCTGCATTCAATTTAAGCGAACGCGTATCGAATACCTTCAATCGCATTGAGGCTAAAGATAAATTTTGGGTTATCCATAACGAATACGACTTTGGAGAAGAAGAGCTGCCCCGCAGCGCGCCGACTCTCACATCGGAATCTCCGGTAGAAGCAGACTTCATCTTGGACGTACTCGCCAAGATGAATATTCCTATGCAGCAAGGGGTGAAGCTGTGCATCGACATTACTGGCTTCATGCGCCCACACCTGTTGTTTCTTATGAGCTATCTGAAGTCATTGGGAATTACGGCGTTCGATCTCATATACACAGAGCCTTCACAATATATGCGAAAGGCAGACACCGTATTCTCCTCAGATGTCGTGGAAGTGCGGCAGATAAATGGGTATGAAGGAACTCATTCTGTTGATATGACTAACGACGTGCTTATCGTGGGGGCCGGATATGATCATGACTTAGTTAGTCATGTGATCTCAAGCAAGAGCAACGCGAAGCTGCTTCAGTTGTTGAGCCTTCCCTCCCTTAGTGCAGACATGTACCAAGAGAGCTTGATCCGTCTTCACAAGGTAGCAGACGCTCCCCTACACGTACCGGATGAGCAGTTGGCCTATGCGAGCGCTAATGATCCGTTTCTTACCTACCTCGTCTTGACGGAAGCACTGCAGAAACTTCACACCCGACAACACAGCATCTCAAATATTTACCTAAGCCCCTTGGCGACGAAGCCACAGGCTGTGGGCTTTGCTATGTTTTATCTCAATCATTGCGCTGGCGCCGCAGCCAGCATGATTTTCCCGTTCGCTAATAGATATACGAAGGAGACGAGCCGCGGAGTGGGAAGGGCGTGGCTCTATGAAATCGAATTCGTTGCCCCTAACTAATCACACGATCGCCGCGGACCGGATGCGTTTGCACATAGATTTGCTTAAAGTATCGGAGACAGGGCCGCGTTATCACTAAATCGACATGATGTGAAATCCGTGGCAGGCGGGCGACATGCTCCGGTGGCCCAGGTTTTCAAATGAACCCGGCAGTCGTCGTCTTCATTAGTCCAGAACGTTATGAGAAGACGCCGCTTGCAAAGACGGTTAAGCTGCTAAGCGCTTCCCTTGCCGAATCCAGTGAGTCCCCGGCGTATCCTTGGTCGTAATCAGCATTATTGCGTCACTTAGGTTCTGCTGTAGCCGCGCCCACTGGGGTGCATGCAACCTCTGACACCATGAATGCCGAAGTGCTGGTGCCCGCCAACGCGGCGAGTGCGGAACCTCCAGCAGGAATCTCCGGCGGTAGGTGCGCTCGAACTGGTGTCGCGCTGATTAGTAGTTTTTCGTAGTCTATGTGTGGCGTAGAGCAGATGTTGCACACCATTGAGTCCCAGCGTACATAAACTGACTGCCCCAGCAATGCTCTCGGCCTAATTTGTTGTGACCTGCTCCCCGTGATTAGTACGAAATCGATGTAGAGTCCGTTCCCAAAGGAATGGCAATGAAGAAACGATTCACGGAAGAACAAATCATCGGCGTGCTCAAGGAAGCCGATGCGGGTGCCAAGCCCGCAGAACTGTGCCGCAAGCACGGTATCTCCGAGGCAACTTACTACAACTGGAAGGCGAAGTTCGGTGGTATGACGGTGTCGGACGCTCAGCGGCTCAAGGAGCTGGAGCAGGAGAACAACAGGCTCAAGAAGCTGTTGGCCGAGTCGATGCTGGACAAGGCGGCGCTTCAGGATCTGCTAAGCCGAAAGTAGTCAGCCCGCAGGCCAAGCGCGAGGCGGTCAGGACATTGATGGCCGAACGCAGCATGGGTGTTACCCGGGCCTGCGGGCTGGTAGGAATTTCGCGGTCGTTGTTTGCCTACGAGAGCACGCGCACAGGCGATGCTGCTCTGACCGAGCGCATGAAAGAGATGGCAGTGGCCAAACGACGCTATGGCTATCGGAGAATCCATGTGCTCTTACGTCGCGAAGGCTGGCAAGCAAATCACAAGCGAGTCTGGCGGCTGTACAGCCTGGCAGGGTTGAGCGTGCGCAAACGCAAGCGTAAGCGCATTGCGGCGACCGAGCGCGTGATTCGTCCAGCGGCAACGGCGCCCAATCAAAGTTGGTCGATGGACTTTGTGGCCGACGGCCTGGCCTATGGCCGCCGGTTCCGTTGTTTGAATATCGTCGATGACTACACTCGCGAATGCCTGGTCATCGAGGTCGATACGTCGCTGCCGGGGTTGCGTGTTGCCACGGTGCTGCAACGACTTGCTGAAATGCGTGGCCTGCCGCGATCTATTACCGTGGACAACGGGCTGGAGTTCGCTGGAAGAGCCTTGGATGCCTGGGCCTACCAAGCTGGCGTAAAGCTGTCGTTTATTCGGCCGGGCAAGCCGGTGGAGAACGCTTATATCGAAAGTTTCAACGGCAAGTTCCGAGACGAATACCTTAACGAGCACTGGTTCTTGTCCCTGCGACAGGCCAAAGACTTGATCGAAAACTGGCGGGTCGAGTACAACACCGATCGGCCCCACAGTGCGCTCGGATATTTAACTCCGGCGCAATTCGTGCAGGCTCATCAGAAACAAGGTCTTTTACCCCTGGACTCTATGTCGGTGCCGTACTAAATCTGGGGGCAGGTCAGTTGCACACGCTGTCGAGCGCTCTCCGCGATCCCTACGCCGCAGTGCCGTCAGCGCGAAGATCGCAGTTGTGGTATCGACCATTGGTACCCTCCCGGCCAGACGCGTACGTTTAGGGACTTTTCTGGAAGGGCCGTTCAGGCTGAAGACGTTCTTTCGCTGCACGCTTTCGAACGCCTGCAGCGCGCCAATGTCGGTCATTCGACGAACACCGGTACCAGCGGCGACGCTCTAAGTCACTTAAACCTGTTTGCCGAAAGAACCTCCGCTACTGCAGTAGTCATATAAGGCTACATATGTGCTTGCTACACTGGAGCCAACGCTCAACACAAAGCACAGGGATAGGGCAATGGACACTGCATCGCCGCTCGTCGAAGGGGATTATCAGCACGCAGTCGTGCAGGTGCTGTGTCTACTGCACGGGAAGAAGTATCACCTCGTTTTCGCATCCGCTGAGCTCCTGCCTGCCGAGCTGTCTGCCCCCCCGGAAGAGCCGATTCAGTCCATTCCAGTTAAGCGCATTGAAGGGAATAGTCGCATCTTCTTCCGGCGGTATGTAGTGAGCGCCCGGGAAGCACTTCAATGGTACGAACGCTGCAGGACAGGTGAGTTCAAGCTGCTGGACGAGGAAGCAGCTTTTGTCACACACAACGAGCCTCTCCTGCAGGAGCCGGCATGGCCACAATTTATTGTTGGCCGAAAATTCCCGGTGACAGGAGATGTACCCTCGGGCCTTCGTGTGCACCACATGTATCCAGCGGAGGTGCCCGCGCTAATTCAGCGGCTTTTCGCCCTAGAACCGCAAATTCAGGAGTGGGCTTCGGACCGCATTTTTGCGGACTTCGCCCGCTACCCCGAACTCGCGGGTTCAGCCCATCTATTTGCGCCGAACCCGGTTTTCCGCAGCATGCACATCCGTTTGCACGTTGCCCAGGACGGAACCGAAAGCACCGCAATTGAAATCACGCCGCGTGCCGGCATCACAACGCAAGGCCTGGAAGCCATTGTCGTTGAACACCGTCCCACCGGAATCTGCGCTTACCAGGTCAAGCCCTTTGGCCCTCATCCCTACATGCTCGTCAAACATGTAGGCGCAGTGGAAGAGGTCGAAATTTTCATTCGATGTGCACAGCGAGGTCTTCTGGAGTGGAGTGAATCATCAGGCTTTTTTAGGGCATTTTCGATGAGCCAAAGCATCGTGAATGCTCGCAAGAAGATAGTCGTTCCTGGGCCAAATGGCGTGCCCGCCGATCAGTACGATGTTCAAGTCTCACAGCTTGCATCAACGAGCACGCACCGCGAGCCGGGCGGGCCGACCGTGATTCCAACGCTTCTGCGGCAGAATGAATCGGACCGAAGGCGCAACGACGAAGCCGAGAAGCTGGGGCAGAAGTGGTTTCATGGCTCTCGGTCTGAGGCAACAGAGTTTGTGCGCTCGCTCATCGGCACAGCTCGTCAACGCGTCTGGATTGTGGACCCGTACTTCGCAACGCCAGAGCTTTTCAGCTTTGCATTGGCTACAACACACGCCGCCGCGCGTGTTGTGATTTTGACCGGGGCATCCACGGCGATGCAAAAGGAGGACGTCATTGACGAGACTATTGAAGCCGGCGAGCAGCTCCTGTTAATTCTGAAAACTAAGAATGACATGTCGCACATCGACGTATTCGTCATGACGGGAGAAATGCCGACGGTACATGACCGGTTTCTCGTTATCGATGACTCTGTCTGGTTCACTGGAAACTCTTTGAATAGCATTGGTGACCGTGCGGGGATGATGATTAGTCTGCCGGCGCCTGCTCAAGTCATTGCAAAGTTGCAGGCCATCATAGATGACAAGGTCCGCACCAAGACTCTGTCCGACTGGGTGACCGCTCGTAAGGCGAACCGAACGACATGAGGGGCTTGCAAAGACCCAAGGGCCGCGTAATCGACCTTGCTGAAACCGACCCCGCAGCAGCGTTGAATTGGCGTCTACTCGAACAACCTCCGCCTGGCGCACCGGCATTACTCTGGCCGTCGATTGAACACCCAACTCAGATGCGAGAATCTGATAGCAAGAAGATTCCCAGCCTAGAACTCATTGGCTTGCGGCACAAAGAGAACAGTGAGAGGGAAGAGCGTGACGTTCTGCTATCGTGCGAGGCTTTTTGGGATGCCTTTCGACGCTCTAGGTTCGTCATTCTTTTTGATCGGTACTCTGACCACAAGCTTCTGCGCCGACTGCAGGATGAACTTGAGCCTAGCCGCACGCGCACTCTTGAAACGCTTCTCTTGTTCACAGGCACGGTGAAGAGAGCGGATAACGCAGCGCTCGCCAAGGCCATAAATGACACACTTGTAAAAGCCAAGAGTCAGCTGGTCTTCCATTACCTCGACGGCATGGAAACGAAATCGGCACCATACCCACACGATCGCTTCGCGGTCACCAATGGGGAGTTCTGGCACTTCGGTGGTTCTGTTGGCGGCATTGAGCGATGCCTCACTGCTGTCAGCAGGGGATGGCGAGCGAAGGATGTTGGAGTCGAGGATTTCGTGAAGGCAGCATGGGCCGAAATGGCCAAGGGGAAGACATGATTGACGAACGGCTGAAGCGCCTCAACCCATTGGTTGTTCAGGAAGTAGCCGCCGTTGAGGCTGGCCGAGAAGTTGACCGAGAGCCTTGGGCACCATCAGTAAGGAAGGCACTGGCCGACTATTTGCAGGTCCTCGTCGCGCACCTTGCGAGCACGCCCGAAATAGAAGGCCGACAGGGTGCAGTCGCTACCTTCTGTAGCGACCATCCTGTGGGCGCCATCGGATTACCTGACGAGCGAACATCGTGGCCGCAAGCACTGCTTGCTGAGATTGGCTCCTCTTTGTGCGACCCTTATGGAGCTGACTATCCTCGCGCCGATTGGCTTATCGGAGCGGCCCTCTTTGATGTTCTTGTTGGCGAAGCGCAGCCCACCAACGGGCTCGTCGTCGACATACTCGCCCACAGTGCCACGAGGGTGTTTTCCTTCGCCGCGCTTCTTGGAGGTGCCAAGGACTTTCAGCTCAACGCAGTTCTGGGGGCAATGCGGCAGCTCGTTCGTGAGGAGCGCTCCGTGGCGAGCAAGCACCTCATGCCGGGACGAGCCGAGGCACTTGCCCCGGCGATCGAGGAGTGGAATGCAGTAGACAACCTGGGTGCGGTGTGGGACTCCCGTATCTGGATGGGGCTGGACATGTTCTCCGCGCGCCTCCTCATCCTGACTCCACTAGCTGCGGCGAGGCCAGCAGAGTTCCTACCCCTCCTCGAGGAAATCGGTCTGCCCCCGCTCATACAGGGCACGCTTTCCTGGCGTTCCATCATTCTGGACCTGGAGAAGGTGCTCGACCTGTTGGTCAAAGCGCCGCCGCTCATTGAATCGTCCTCGGGCGTGTGGAACCGAAACGTGGTCGCCGCGGTGTTGCTCGAAACTGCATTTGACCAACTCACGCAGTTGGGCACATATCGTCAGGACAATGGAGACCCACTTGCTGACGCAACGGAATTAGCCCGGATTGCGCAAACGATTCTGAATCGAGCGCTTGAGCGGAGCGATGGAATCTCGTTGGTTGAGCGCTGGATGCAGCACCAGCTTTGGCTTGCGGAGAGTCGGACAGACAACGAGGCTTTTGTGGCCGTGTTCAATGCATCGCTCTCGGTGCTCGCCAAGACTAATCTTACGTGGGAGCAGG
>Ga0256790_1000595_pt1 | contig 11583 bp, 10 predicted proteins | sample MC6MC0941MT_FD_190206 | JGI IMG/M metagenome (GOLD analysis project Ga0256790, IMG submission 190206) | Metatranscriptome of enriched soil aggregate microbial communities from Iowa State University, Ames, United States - MC6-MC0941-MT... | ecosystem: Environmental > Terrestrial > Soil >... | reverse complement strand
CGCCAAAAAGCACAAAGGTGGTGTTTCGCAGGGAAAAGGTTACAATGTTCTGTACAAATTTTTGCATGACTGCTATTGGTTTATTTGTTCAAAAATGATGAGTGCGTTGGTGGTAATGACTTTCTCGTCTGCTGCAAACTTTTCGTTTACAAACGTGTATTCTTCATTACCAGCCACAGGATTTATCTGGCGAACGCTCATAGAGCAGTTGTTTTTGTAAACCACCACATATTCTTTATTGTTGCTAAAAACCTTGGCTGCATTAGGTATGGCAAACGCACTGCCTTGGGTGTTGTTTTTATCGATGATGATATCGGCACTTAAACCGGGCATCAGGTTTAAATCTTGATTTTCCAGCACAACCCGAGCTTTTATTACATGTTCGTTATCGTCGAAAACATTGTAGATCTTATCTATTTTCCCAGGATAAACATTGTCCGGATACGCAACCGTTCTAACTTTAACCACATCGTTTTTTTGAATGAATTTTAAATTGTTCGCGTAAATATTTACCATTACCCAAACTTCTTTCAGGTTTGATATTGAAAAAAGTGCATCCGCATCATCGTCTGTAATTGACTGACCAGTGCTCATATTTTTTTGAACGATATACCCGTTTTTAGGTGCCAGAATCTGAAAATATCCGTTTCCGGTAGATCGGAACATTTTTAACGATGCATTGATTTTATCTGCTTCGATTCTGGCTGCACTTAATGCAAATTCTATTTCTGAAACTTCGGGTTGCGATGCCATTCCGTCGTTCAACAATTCCTGTTTGCTTTGCAATTGTTTTTTGTAAAGGGCAATCTGGTTTTCCTGATATCTTTTCTGTTGAACCAGATCTTGAATTTCGTTCGATTTTACCACACCCAGAACCTGACCTTGTTTTACGTAATCGCCCAGTTCAAAATGAACTTTTTCAATGATTCCTTGCAACAGACTTTTAAAGGCAACCAAATCGTTTTCGTTGTATTCTATCTTGCCCGATAACGCCAGTTGTTCGCTTATGGGCTGTTCGGTAACGGCTGCCATGGTGGTGGTTTTTTTAAGCTGATCGCTTAAACAGAACGCTTCTGTGGTTTCAGACTGGTTTTCTGCTGTTTCGTTTTTGGTTTGGCAGGCTGTTAAAAGTAGGCCCGACAATAAAATTAGTAAGCTGTTTTTTTTCATCATGTTAAAAATCTTTGCCCGTTATGTATTGTAATTCTTCAACGGTATGGTGGTAATTTTCCAATAATTCAAGATACGCCTGCTGTGCTTCGCGGTATGCCTGTGTAAAATCGATAAATTCTATTAAAGTGATCTGTTTGTTTTGCAGGTGCTTTTTGTAGTTTTCAATCATTTGCTGCTGCTCGTCGGTTTTAATATTCGACCAGTTTTTTAACGATTGATCCATCAATACCAACTGTTCTTGCAAAACATTGACGTTAGTTGTTAGTTCGGTTTCTAAAACCTGTTGCTGCGTTAATTGTTGATCTATGTTGTGCTTTGCTGCCCTGATTGCACCTTTGTTGGTATTGAAAACTGGTAGATCGATACTTACACCTACGCCAACAAAATCGCGCATAATGTTACCGCCACGGTCGTAATTAACCTGAAAAGTAAGATCGGGTACACGTAGTGCTTTTTCTAACTGTAACTGGTTTTGTGCAATTCCGGTTTCGTTCAACTGACGCTGTAACCCGATGTTGTTTTCTTTTGCCTGATCTTTAATATTCAACGGAATTTCTTTCGATACAAACGGAAGATCAGAAAAACGAATATCAGAAAGATCTAACGACGCATTCTGGGTAAGCAATCGCATTTTATTCAAACTTTCCGTTTTCTCTTTTTCCAGTTCAATTTTTTCCTTCTGCAAACCGATCAGTTCGGTCTGTATACGGTAAAATTCAGCCGTTGGGATGTTTTTTAAAGCAGCCTGGCGTTCGTACTGTCTGTTCATCTGTGTGAACAAATCTACAATGCTGTTCAGTAACGTTTCTTCAGTCTGAATTCTGTTTAACGAATAATAATTCTGACGCAGTTCTTTTTTCAAGCCGCGCATTAATTCTTCAAAATCGAAAACGGCACTGTTTTTCTCCAGCTGTTTAATCGCGACTCTTTTCTTGCGTTTGCCTGCGGTTTCTACCAACTGTTCCAATTCTATGGAGATTTGCTGGTTGTTGCCGTAATTTCCGAACAAAAAAGGCTGTTCTTCAATCTGATAAGTTTTCCACAAATTGACTTCAGAAATACTCAAGGTAGGATTTGGCCACAGTTTTTCCTGCACAATTTCGGCATCGGCTTTGGCAATGTTGTATTTGCCGGCAATCAAAACGTAGTTCTTTTCTAAAAACTGTTGTTCAAGATCGGCAACGGTATAGGTTTGGGCTTTCACCAAAGTGGTAAACCCTATTAAAATTATGGACAGATATATTCTTCTCACTTCTACATACTTTTAGCGGTTCAAAAGTAGAAAGTGAAGATTAAGGCAACGGGCGTTTAAAATTAGAATTGGATTAGAAAACCAATTTTACCGTTGTTCCCTTTGGTTGGTTTGACGATAATTGCAACTTGATATTATGAAGGTTTAAAATAATGTTTGCCATAGACAACCCAATGCCTTTACCTTGAAACTGCTGGGTATTGTGACCGCGGTAAAAGTTTTGTTTTATCTGTTGCAGATCAATTTCGGGAATACCAATTCCTTGATCAGAAATCGACAAACATAAACGATTGTCTTCTTCGTAAAAAAGAATTTTTATCAGTTGGTTGTTCGAATATTTTATGGCATTGCCCACCAGATTGTTTAACGCCAGTTCCAGCATTTTTTCGTTGCCCTGCACGGTTAAAAGTGCATCGTTTGTTACCTGCAAATCAACATCAATCATGGCGTTGTGGTACAAAACGGCATTTTCTATAACCTGCCAAACAACTTCATCAATACGCACAGGTTCAAACTCAAAACTTGTTTTAGCACCCGATAAAAGCATCATTTGGTCTAACGTTTCCTGTAAATCGTTAGTGTATTGTTTCAATTGATTGATTGTTTTTTCGTGCTCTTCTAACGTTCGTTTTTTATTGTTAGTAACTTCCAACGTGCCTAATAATGCCGTGATAGGTGTGCGGAGTTCGTGCGATACGTAATCGATAAAATTCTTTTGAACGGTAAATGTCTGCCCGATTTTATCGATAAAATGATTGTAGGTAAGTATTAAATCTTCAATTTCGGCGTAAGGTCTGTTCAACGCAAGCGGCTGGTTAAAGTTGTTGGTATCGCGCTCTTTAATCTGTGCGATAATTTTGTTGATCGGCTGATACGCGATGTAACCCAAATATTGCGAAAAAAAGTAGATAAAAATCAACCCGCCAACCGAAACCAAAATTAAAATATGAAACAACGACTGCATTTGGTCGTTAAATTCTTTTTTTGGTTCGCGCGTAATTACTACGAAATCGCCTTGGTTGTCGTTGTAGTAAATTCCGTTGTAAAAGTATTGTTCTGTAGTAATAAAATCGTTTCTTTTCTGGCGGACGCTTTCTATAAATGTCGATGAAATATTCTTATCGAAATACATATCGCCGCTGAATTTTTTATTAGATGCATCGTAAACCACAATGTTTTTTCGCGAAATGGTTTTTAATAACTGACTTTTAATATTTTCGTGTTCTAGCGTAGGTAATTCATCTTGTTCCAAGTAATAAACTGCTGCCAAAAGAGTTTTATTTTCAAGCGATTGCAGTTCTTTCTTTTCCATTTGATTGTAGAACGAAAAATACACCGCCGTAGAAACAATTACGATGATGATGCTGAAAATCACGATGGAATATAACGATAAACGGTGCTTTAACTTCATAACCTATAGTTTAAACATATAACCAACGCCTTTCACCGTATGAATGTATTTGCTGTCGTTTTTTTCGATTTTATTACGCAGGTACGAAATGTAAACATCCACCACATTGGTATGATTGTTAAAAGTAATGCCCCAAACGGCGTTTAAAATCTGTACGCGGGTAACGGTTTTGTTTTCGTTCTCTACCAGATAATTCAGCAGTTTAAATTCGCGCGGAGAAAGTTCTGCTTCTGTTCCGTTTACAAAAACTTTGTATTGATCCAGATCGATTTCCAAATCATCGTATCTTTTGATGTTCGAAGTTTTTTCGGGTGCTTTTTGCTGATTTCTGCGTGTTAACGCCTTAATACGCGACAGTAATTCATCAAAATGAAAAGGTTTGGTAATATAATCGTCTGCACCGTAATCTAACGCCGAAATTTTATCCTGAACCGAATTCAACGCACTCAACATTAAAACCGGCGTAAAATTGTTTTTAAAACGCAGCGTTTGTACCAGCTGTATTCCGTCAATTCCGGGTAGCATAATGTCGCAGATAATCAGATCGAACCGTATGCTTAAAAAATCGTTCAAAACATCTTCTGCCGATTTACAAAGCGTAACAATGTATCCGTTCTCTTCCAACCCTTTAATTAAAAAGTCGCTAATTCTTTTATCGTCTTCAATTACCAGTATCTGCATCGCAAAAGTTTTATCAAAAATACTATTAAAAATAGCAGAAAATATCGGGTTTAAAAAATCTAACCTGTTTCTAATTTACAATTATGTTTCAATTGCAGGGATAATTTGTTCGGGTTTGCGTAATTTTACGGTAATCTAGGGTACAAAATATGAAGCATACCGTTTTTTATTTGTTGATGATTGCAGGATTTATCATTGGCTGCACAAAAGAATCTAAAACAGCGACTGTTAATTTGAACAAATCGTTTGGCAACCGCAACGAAATTGTTTTGGTGATTGATGACAGCTTGTGGATTGGAAAATTAGGCGACAGTATCAGACATAAATTGGCGCAACCCGTTGCCGGCAGTACCGATACCGAGCCACAGTTCGATTTGGTACAGATTGATCCTAAAATATTTACAACGCGTGCAAAAAATGCGCGCAACATTGTGCTGTTTTCTACCAATACCGTGCACGAATTTCTGCTGCAAAAAAGTGTGAATGCCACGCCCCAGAACTACTTTTTTCTGCGTGCCCAGAATACCAGTGATTTGCTGAAACTTTTTAATACGCGTGCCGATTCTATCATTTCGGTATTTAAATCGTCTGAATTAAACGAACAGATGCACGAAGTGGTGAGAAATTCTAATCAGGATCTACATGAATTGAGAGACTATTTCGGTTGTACTTTGAAAATTCCCGATGCGTATCATTTACAGGTTAAAAACGAATTTCCTTTTTTATGGTATCAGAAAGATTTGTCATCGGGCAGTTTGAATCTGGTTTTGTATGAATTTTCTATCGCAGAAATTGAAAACAAAAGTGGATCAATTGAACAACATCTGTTACAAGCTAGAAATTACATAGGAAAAGAATTTTTGCATACCGCTAAAGATTCTGGTTATATTGTTACAGATCCTGCTAAAAATGTAACCATAACAAAAGAAAAAATGCAGGAACTGCCGGTTTATAAAATAATTGGTAGTTGGGAAACCGCCAACGATTACTTAAAAGGACCGTTTGTTTGTTACGCCATTCGCGACGAATATTACAAACGCTATTTGTTTATTGAAGGATACATTAACAATCCGTTTAAAAACAAGCGCGACCAGCTGTTAGAGATTGAAGCAATTATTAAAACCATAAACTTTAATGAACATTAAAATTAAAAAATTCGACGATTTAACCGTATCGGAACTTTATAAGATATTAAACTTGCGAAACGAGGTTTTTGTGGTGGAACAAGATTGCCCGTATTTGGATACTGATGGAAAAGATCAGGTGGCACATCACGTAATGGTTTGGGATGATGAGGTTTTGGCGGCTTATGCACGCATTTTTGAACCGGGAATTAAATATGCCGAGACCAGTATTGGCAGAGTGGTTGTTAATTTGGCGCATCGCGAATTAAAACTCGGTCATTTGTTGATGGAACACTCTGTAAAAGCAGTGGAAGATCTGTATAAAACAGGAAGCATTACCATATCGGCACAAGCACATTTACAACGATTTTACAACAAGCACGATTTTGAAACGGTTTCAGAAGAATATATGGAAGACAATATTCCGCATGTGGAAATGACACGAAAAAAAGAGCTTTAAAGGCTCTTTTTTTATTTTAGTTATTCTGTAGTAATCAGTGTGATGTTTTTGTGTTCGGCAATTATTTCAAGAATCATTTCAAAATAGGTTAAACCTGTGCCGTTTTCAAGATCGCTGATGTTTTGATGTATGATTTTGGTTGAGAATACTTTAGGCTGTTTCAGTTTTTCCTGATAAAATTCCATTGTAAAATCATAGCCGAATAATTCTTTGTTGTGGTTGAAGTTCTTCCAAGTAAGTTCAATAGGTTCATTACTATCAATCAATCCGAAACCACCATAAAATAGATCGTTTAAAGCATCAAGGCTTTCAGCGATTTCCCAATCTTCCTTCGCCATAAATACTCGGTTTATTTCTTGGTACAGACTTTTTTTATCGGATATGTTGTTGCCGTTTATATAGATTTTCTTTGTCATAAAATTTTCTTTTCAACGTAAAAATAATCCAAAACTTTATAGAAACAAAAAGAGCGGAAATTACTCCACTCTTTCTTACAAAATGATATATGATTTTCTATTTCTTTACTAATTTTTGAACAAGACCTTCTTTGGTTTTTATAATATAAATTCCTGAAGGATATGTATCAACATTTAATGTTTGTACATTTTTACCTTGAAACATCTGGCGACCGTTCATATCGTAAACTGTAACATCGGCAGCTCTGTTAAAATAAACCGTTCCACCATTACTTGGGTTAGGAAAAACATTGAAGGTTTTTGCTTCAACAGTTTCAAATTCGTCGTTAGAAAGTTTGCCTGTGTTCACTTCATAAATAGTCAGCGTACCACTTATCTCGTTCGCGATAATCACGTAACCTTTACTGTTCGGGCTGTCTGCTTTGTCAATATAAATAATACCTTCGGCACCAAAATCACCCGAATAGGCAGATGTGCTACGGTTGTTTTTATAATCTGTAAAGGTAACATTGTTAGGATCGGTCACGTTGTAAACCATTACACCACCAATACGTTCTAAAGCAATAAAAGCAAAAGTTTGTCCGCCAATAGTCGCAACTGTTACACCTTCTGGTTCCGGACCTTTGGCTCTGCTTCGGCTTTTAGGTGTGTTTGCTTCATGATCGGCATTAAATATGGTTGGATAATGTGCTGCAGTGTACATTTCAAAATCGTCTCCACTGTCAAAAACAATTGCTTTGGTATCTGCATTGAAAATAGAGAACGAACGAGATCCAACAGAACGAATCTTTTCGAATTTTCCGTCGTTATCCAAATCACCGTTAAGGTTTGTAGCTCTGAATCTTCCTAAATTATGAGGCTGTTTCAGTACAGATGCATTTGGAAACAACGTTTCGTCTAACAGATAACCCGCAGCATTTACAGCAATGCGTTCTTCAAAATCGTCGTATTCTTTTTCATCGCCTTCATTGGCTGTAATCAGGTAGTTTATACCGTTTGCCTTAAAACCAGCAACCGCATCGGGAATATAGTAAGATTCTACCGGCCAGTTTGCAATTAAAATCTCACCGTTATTGTCTGATGCATCGAAACCGTTACCAGGTATGCTCATATCTTTTGTGCCCAATGCCCAAAGCGATGTAATACTTTTATTCGTAAGATTGATTTCTGCAACGGCGTTGTTTTCTTGTAAAGTAACCCATGCTTTTTGTGAATCATCGCTCACGGTAATATATTCCGGCTCCAAATCTTGCGATAAGGTACTGGTTGATTTTGTTTTACGAACACCTTGTTGAACCAGTTGAGTTTCCTGACTGTTAAACGTTGTAAAGTTTAAAGTAGATACATTGTTTTGCGACAGGCTGTTGATGCCCGCCGAAAGATCAATAATAGAAACCGATCCTTCTGGATCTACCGAATAATCTGCATTAGGCTGTCCTTCGTTTGCGGTAAGTACTTTGTTTCCGTCTTTTGTAAAAACAATATTATCTGGCAATACGCCTACGGTTACCTGTTTTTTGTACACACCGTTGGTATCAAAGAAAACAACCGAACCGTTATTGGTTTCTATGTTATTTGGCGATGCTACAGCTACAATTCCGTTTTTAACCGCAACGCTTGTAATACCACCGTACGGACTCATATCTATTGACTGCGTTTTTACAGGAATCAATGGATCTGAAAAATCAATAATATCAAGAAACCCAGCAATGGCACTTGTTGCGAATAATTTCTGAGTTTGCGGATCGTGTACTACAATCTCTGTAGAACTTGAATTAGTTCCCGACGGATCAAAACTTCCCACATAATCTAATGTAATTTCGTTGGTTGGTACTGGTGCCGTGCGGTCGTTGTCTTTAATATAAAGTGTAAAGAAAGGATCGATTTCAATAGTCAGCCCAATAGGATTTTCCAATGCCAATACTACATATTCTGCATGCTGTTCTTTATTCGTATCATCAATAATAGGAATGCTTATGGTTTTTGTAGTGCCTGTTGTTACGTCAATCTGTATGGTTTGTGTCTGTAAAGTAAAATCGTTTATGTCTGCAGTACTGAATGGCGCTGTTTTAACTACCAAATCAAACGATGCCGTACCAGCATTTTCAACTTTTATGTCTATTGTTGCTGTGCCCGCATCTTCGTTAACCGATTTAAATTTGGTTAAGAAACTCACTTTTGGCGGTATAACCGGCGTTGTACCTGGCGCATAAGCTTCTAATGTAAAATTATCAAAACGGTTGTTTCCTACTACACCGCCTGGACCTTGAGAAAATTCAACCTTCAGTTTAAAATTCGGATTATTATCTACCGCAGCTACACTGCTAAAATCAAGTGTCTGTAAAGTAGGATCTCCGTCTACAGGGTTAATGGTAGCAAATGTAGTATAGGTAGTTCCGTTAGTTGTATAAGACCAAGTTTGCGTACCTGCTCCGGAACCTGAACGTCTTGTTGTAAACTTAACAATAGGATTTTCGTAACCTGTTGTAGGTAGACTGAAAACTAAACTACCTCCAATTGGATTATTAAAACGTAGATGATTACCTGCAATATCGTTGTTGTGTGCGTTTAGGTTATTAAGGTTAAAATTGTTACCTGTTCCATTTGCATGATCAAAAGCCGTATTGATTCCTAATGTATGGGTTAAAGTACTTGTCCCTACTAATGATACATTTGGTGTACTGATTGTTTGTGCTGAAGTTGGATCGTTAAAATTCCAGTAATGCAGCAGTGTTTGTGCATACAAGTTAAATCCCGAAAACAGGAAAGTTGCAATAACGCATGTTTGTGTAATTTTTTTCATCTCTTTTAGCTGATTTGTGAAGCAAAGCTGATAAAAGAAATATCAAATATGATTACGCTGATACTATGAAATAATTATCTTAAAGATACCAAAAGCAGTGTTTTGTAAAATTAATATTATGAATTATAGGTGGTTAAATTGTTGTTTTTAAGAAGATATGAGAAATAACATTGCTTTTAAAGAATATATTTTACAAATAGAAAAGCTGGAGTGTTTTTAACACCCCTTTTTTAACCATGTTGCTGTAGAACAAATTCTACAATTAGCATATTCATGGTACTACAAATGTTTCTTTTGGGTGTTTCTATATTTGTAATAGAGATAAATAGCGGACTTTTAAATTCTTTTTAAGAATTTTTTTGCATAATTTATTTAGAAAAAATGTTCGCATTATTAAAATTTGGGGAAACAAATAATGCATTGTTGTTTTAATTAGGGAAAAATATGAATAGGGTTGCTGTAGTGGTTGATGATCATGCGTTATTTGCAGATTCGTTTGCTGCGTTGTTGGAAAGATTGGAAATGTTTGATGAGATTCATGTATTAAATGACTCTAAAAAGAGGCTTAATTATTTCATTAAAAATTCAAGAAAGGAATTGTATCTGTTTTTAGATTATTACTTGGGAGATCATTTGGGAATCGATATTATTAACGATGTTCGCCGAATAAATAAAAATGTTAAGATAATTATGGTCAGCAGCGTAACACATGCTGTTGCAGTGCGTAGTATCATAGCATTTCAGCCAAATTCCTTTATATCTAAAGCAAGTGGTTTTGATACGGTTTTAGAATGTATAAAGTCTCTCAATGAAGATAAATTTTTTTATTGTCCTATTGTTAGTCAGTGTTTAAAAGATTTAAAAGAGGAGAAAGAAGTATGGCTCAGTGCGAGGGAGATTGAAATCCTTCGCTATTTTGCTAAAGGTTTCTCAGTAAACGAAACCGCAGAAAAGGTTTTCTTAAGCAAACATACGGTTGTGTCACATCGTAGAAAAATGATGAAAAAAACAAATACCAATACAATAACCGAACTCTTGACCTATGTAAGGAAAACGGGTTTAATAGAAGATTAGAATAAATTAAATGATTGTTTTATGGGCACAAATTCAGTTAAAAACAATACCTCGATACAAAATATGAACGATTTTTTAACAGGTAATTTAGAATTAAATTATTTTCTGCTTTTCAGTGTGATAGTGTTAGCGGTACTTTTCATAACAATGTACTTAAAAGAAATTAAGTTAAAAAAGCAAATCAACAAATTGCAATTAAAACAGTCTATACAAAGATTTAAGGTTGAGCAGTTTGAGATGAGAATAAGGAAGGAAGAACGTGAGGAAATAGCTCATAATCTTCACGACGATCTGGCAGGTACTCTGGCTGCATTAAAAAACAATATGGAAGTGGCTATTTCGGAAATTCGAAATAGTATTGACAGTAGTAGATTGCTCGATATAAGTCAGTGTATTGAAAAGGCGTATAATGATATAAGATCTACCAGTCATAATTTATTCGATTCGGCTCAAATTTCCGAAGAAGAATTGTTTTCACAACATATTTATCAATTGGGAAGTATGGTATTTCCATCAAAGAATTATGCTTTTAATGTAGATATAGATGATGATGCTCTGCAAAACATACCTTTAATAAAACGATTTGAATTAATCAGGGTTTTAAAAGAAGCTTTTGTAAATATAGTAAAGCACTCTAAAGCTTCAAAAGTAGATTTACTGGTTTATCAGGATGAGGAAAGTCTTTATATCTCTTTGAAAGATGATGGAATTGGTTTTGGAAAAAGTACTGGTAAAAAGTCATTTGGTATAAAATCTATGCGAAAAAGGATTGAAAAAATAAATGGCTTGTTTAAGATAATTAATAATGAAGTAGGAGCTGAAATTGAAATAATGATACCTAATTTTAATTGATCTATATTAGTTATTATAACATGTTTGTGCTAAATATATGTATTAAAAACACATTTTTTTTTATTATTATTACATTTGTAAATAGTTTAATGGGCATTAAAAGCTACAGTTATTTTTTATAAATAGAATTTTAAACTTTTAAGAATAAAATTTGGAATAGGTTGTAAGTCAAATTATTTATAATTTTGGCAGTTAAAAAGTTATCACAAGCAAATAGGGGAATTCGCTTTGTAAGAAATAATTTTTTTAAGATTATGAAAAAACTATACATATCATTATTGTCTATTTGTTTGTGGATGAGTGCTCATTCACAGACGGAGCAGACAGTCAACCAGGG
>Ga0256790_1000590_pt1 | contig 11644 bp, 13 predicted proteins | sample MC6MC0941MT_FD_190206 | JGI IMG/M metagenome (GOLD analysis project Ga0256790, IMG submission 190206) | Metatranscriptome of enriched soil aggregate microbial communities from Iowa State University, Ames, United States - MC6-MC0941-MT... | ecosystem: Environmental > Terrestrial > Soil >... | reverse complement strand
TAGCGTTCAACCCGTACTGAGCAATGGCCGTCTCTTTGTTGGACTGGGCCTGCGCGGCGGCGGTCTTGGCTGGATCCGGTGGTTTCGGTGCGGACATTACGCTTTTCTCCAGTAGCCGTAACGGGTCGCCTCATCCCGGAGAAGACTGAACATCACGCCGTCTTCCTTGCCGTAATATCTTCGGGCCACGCCTTCGAATTTGAATTTCAGCCGGGGCGCCAGTCGGCAGACCCGCTTGTTTGATTTCCGGGTGGTGACAGAGATGCGCTCACAGCCAAGTTCACCGAACGCCATGTCACCGATCGCCTGCCAGGCAGAGCGGGAGATGCAGCCTTTGCCGGCCAGCGTCAGCTCAACCCCGAAACCGGTGTAGTTGGTGAGCAGAACGCCACCGATGATGCGCCCTTCCCGGCTGAGAATGCCGAGCGCCCGCATGACATCGGTGTACTGGTCGCCCGTCTGCCCCGCGACGAACGCAGAGACGATTTCCGGCTCATCTCGGAGAAGCATCATAGATATTCGCCGCTCTCGACGGTCAGATTGAAGCCATTGACCTGCAGTGTGATCGGATTTGTTGATTCAGGCTCGAAAACAGCCTCATCAAACAGCGCCACGTCCCACAGGCTTGCGCTCGTCTGGCTCTGGATATCGACGCGAAGATTGATCGCTGCATTCTGACCGAGGCCGCTGACCGAAAGCCAGTCGATGAGCGTGTTTTCCTGCTGGCCCCACGGATCGAGGTTCCAGATCATCTGGTTCCAGAGGCTAGAGGATACCGGGACAGTGGTTGCGAGGCTAAGCGCTCCCCCATCCCGGAAATCCGTATCCAAGCCGATCGAGGGGACAACCGCCCCATCGGTGGTGATAAGAGGCTGGATCATCGTCCAACGCTTCTTGACGCCTCTCTGTCCATAATACTGGAAGGAGGTTTTCATCAGCGCGGTGAAATTGGACAGGTAATCCGAGCCGGCAACGTCGGCTTCATAAACAGTGCCGTCATTGCCGCCGAAAAACAGCCGATCATTGAAGACTGCAAAGGTGTTGGCGTTCTGGTTGGTGAACCGGCACCAAGCACCCGTTAGCGTATTCATGACGAACTGCTGTTGCGATACGTTCTCGACCAGCGGCACGTTCAGGATTGCCATTGTGCCTTTGGGGTAGCTGACAAGCTCCCAACCGAAGGAATTCTGAGCCATCCTGGCGGCGTCGTTCATGGCGCGCTGGATGCGGCCGGTGATTGCTACCCTCTCGACTGCCCCGCGGTCGAAGGAAATGGCATTAGAGAGAGGGTAAACGCCGTCGATCGTGACAACCGCGAGGTCGGAGCCTACCTTTCTGAAGCAGCGACGGCCGAGAGGAGCGCCGAGGTTGAAAACCCCGATAAGCTGCCATGTGGCCGCATTGCTCGGATCAGTCCCGGCATAAACGATGATCTGACCGCGGGAGGTGACAAACACGGCGTAATCATCCGGGCCGTCGCCAGCATCGCGGGACCAAGTGCCCATTGCGACCAGATAGCCGCCATGGGACATCAGGCCGCCTAGTTCGAACTCCGTAGCCGCCCCGCCGATGCTGTCAGGAGCGAGATAAGCCGCCTTGGTGCTGTCGCTAAGGACAAACCAAAGACGGCTCTTGTGGGCGTTGACGTTGACGATATCGCCCGGAGAAATGCCGGTGATTGCTGGCGTTGCTGCCCAAGTCGTGCCGTTGTAGGTGAACGGATCATCCGCCCCGTTGCAGCACCAGGCGAACTGGCCTGCCGTCGTGGTGAAGTTCACATATTGAATGCGACTATTCGCGAGGCCAGAAATCCCGACTTCCGCCGTCTGTGCATGCGTGTCCGAGGCCGAAACGTCGTAAATATCGCCGCCAGCGATGGCAAAGAGCTTGTTGCTGATCGCGCCGTTGTAGACAACCAGCGTTTCCACCGGATCATCAACAGCAGTCGGGCGGTGAAGCTTATGCCCTCTGCGAACCTCGACGTACTCAGCCTGAGGAAACCAATTATCCAGCTTGATCGCCCGCTTCGGCGACATTTCAGCCAGAGGAGACGACGTGTCCCAGCCTTCGACGGGCGCGGGAAGGCTCACGCCCCGCGACACTCTCTGTCGCTGGGGATTTCGGCGCAGGGCTTGGAGCATTTAGAGGTTCCAATTGCCGTCTTGAATGCCAGGGTAGCGCGGGCGCCCGTAGTCGATGCGCTGGGCGAAGTTCACCGTCCGCTTCGAGCCGTCGCGGGCGAGAGCCTGGGAAACCTGCAGTTCGTAGGTGCGGAAGGATTCGGCGTAGTCGAAGCCCTTGGCCTTGAGAAAGCGCCAGATCACGCCGAGGGTGATAAGTTCCTCATCAAGTACAGAGGTGTCAGAGTCCGCGGTGAAAGCGGTCCTCGCCTCGTCGTCTGTCGTCCGCACCCACTGATTGGAAATGTACTCGAAGGCGTATTCATCGCCGGCAGACGGAACCGGGATCATGAGGACAGAGCCGCCGCGAATACGGTAGCTGTCGTAAAGCACCGTCGCGACGATGGATTTCTGTTCCTGCCATTCCTTCGGCGTGAGGGGCCCGACCACTTGCCGTTTGCGCGTCCTGTTGTAGAACGTCTCATTCAGCATGTGATCGAAGTCTTCAGGAATGACGCCCGTCTGCGTTTCCTGCGCCACAGCGTTAAACGTCGTCTCCTTGGTCAACACCTGCCAGGAGCCGCGGCGCATAAGCTCCGTGCCTTCCTGATTGGCAAGCGCGTGCATCTGACGGGCCGTTTCCCCTGGGTTGGAGAACACGGAGGTTCCCCCGAGGGTTACAGCGATCCGGTCAGTGGCGTTGGAGACGATCGTTGCGATTGTCATTCATCGATTTCCTTCGGCGGGCGACCGCGGCGCGGGGCTTCCGGCTTTTCGGTGAGTTCCTTGAGCAGAGACATTGCGGCCTCAAGCTCCTCGCGCATGGTCTTGTTCTCCTCGCGGAGAGCAGCAACCTCGTTTGCGACGGGAGCGGTATTGACGCGGGCCTCAAGGAAAGCCTTGGCCCGAGCGTAAATCTGGCGAATGCCGGGAATGCCCAGCTTGATCAGGTCGGCGTCAGAGGTGTTGACCAGATCCTCAAGGCTTCGGACGTGCCGTTCCTTCAGGATGCGTGCCTGTTCCGGGGTCAGCCCGGGCCATGCGTCGAGGGCATAGCCGTTGATCGGCGCCTCGGTCTTGGCCTTCCAAGCTTCATAATAAGGCCTCAGCGCGCCCCACTTCAGATCGTCACGCATGACGCGAGCAACCTTGTCAGTGGTTTCGCTGCCGTTCTGCGTGCCCTTCTTGACCCACGTAACCCAATCGACAGGGTGAAGCTCTTCCTCGCCGCGGTCCTCATAGTCGGTCCAGAACTTCAGCGGGTAGATGTGCGCGTTTCGCGCGGTCTCATCGATAATTTCCATTTTCGGTCCTCGATTGTGGGCGCCAGGCTGGCGTTGCCGTCAAAGAAAGAGGGAGGCCGAAGCCTCCCCCTCAGTTCCCGTTACGGGCAGGTGACAAAGACGATCTTTGCCGAGGCATCGACCGCGATTGCGCAGATGTGGTCAGTGACGAGCGCCGACACGTCGAGAGTGCCATCGGTCGAGCCAACCGGGGTCAGCGCGTTGCCATCTGCGCCTGCGGTCAGAGCCGTGGTGAGCGTGGCCGGTCCGCGGGTCTGGATCCAGCAATATTCACCATCGCCGGGGGCGGACATCAGCACGCCAGCGCCGACTGCTGCCGAGTCCGACAGGTCAGACGTCACGACAGACGTTGCGCCGGCAGAAGCACCAGACGGAGCGTAGTAGTAGGCGAAGTTGCCAGCTACAGCCGCAACCGGGCCGGCGCCCGTATCATACTGCACGAAGCGGTATTCCTTGCCGTCCTGGTCGGTGAAACGGTCACCGATGCCAGGAACAGTGCCGGCTTCGGAGCCGGTCAGCGAGGCGTAGACCTTCGTGAGGTTTGCACCAATGATGTTGGTCATTTCAAAGTCTCCTTAGGAGGTTTGTGGGGATTCGACCTGACCGGAGTGGTTATGGCTTCCTCTTCCGTCCAACCCCGCTGGATACGACCCTTCATGACCTGCCATGTGACGCCATATTCTTTGGCCCACTCGGCGATTGTTTGGGTTCGCCCATCAATGGTGAACTTCCGATTCACGCGCCTGTTGTTGTTCTGCTGAGAGGTGGTGGCCCAACGGCAATTATCTTTCGAATAGCCCTTGGAATTGTCGATGCGGTCTAGGCTATAGCCTTTGGGGCGGTGGCCCATGTCCGTGAAGAAGGTTTCGAAATCCTTCCACTCCTCGCAGACTGTGACGCCAACCGCCCCGTATCGCTTGTAGCCATTTGCGTTAGGGTTCTCGCAACGCTGGATCATCGCTTGCCACGCTCGGTAAATGTGCGTCCGAGCCATGCCATGCTTTACGATCTTCTCAGCGTTGTAGCACCCGCACGACTTCACCCGCCCTCTAGCCAAGTCTTGGCCGTAGGCGGTGACAGTCGAGCCGCAATCGCACCTGCAAACCCACCTTGCATTGGTGTCCTTCCCGCCTTTGTTGGGCGCTCGGGACACTACAACAAGCCTTTCGTACCTTTCTCCGGTCCTGTCTATGAGCCTCATTCAAACCTCCTATTTTGATAGGAGGAAGATAGCAGGCTCCTTGTTGTTTATCAAGCAGCGTCGATGAGAACGCCTTGCAGAGCCCTATTTGAGCAGGTCAATTGGCCTTGCCAAATTATGGGAATGACCACAGCATCTTGATTCACAGACATCTTCTCGTCGAGCGTCTGCCAGTTGGCGTCACGATGGACGACCATTTCCAGGTACTCGGTGTTGAGGAAGTACATCTTCTCGCCAGTGGTGGCGAAGTTGGCGTTGTCGTCGAAGATCACGTCAGCGGTGACGAACTTCAGCGACTGGAAGCCGGCCGTCGCGGATTCTGCAGACGCATAGCGCTGGAGATCCTGAAGGCTTTCCCAGTAGAAGCTGAAGAAGTCGTGCGTCGAAACCAGAAGGTCCGGCTTGTCGGCGCCGCGGACGAGCTGGAGCCAAAGCGCGTTCATGTAGCCCTTGATGTTGGACTTCGTGACCGTGTTGGTGCCAGGCGCTTCATAGAACTTGTTCTTCCAGAAGGTGTACGTCGAAGAGTTGATGCCCCCGACCGTGCCAGTGCCGGCGTTCTGGATGAGGTGAGCAAGGCCGCCCATCTGGTTCGTCAGCGAGCCGTCCGAATACAGGTCCAGGGACATGTTGTTCGAGGCGGTGCGCATGGCGTTGCGGGTGCGAGCCGCTGCCAGATCGATGATCTGCTCCTTGCCGTTGTTCATGCGAAGTTCGCGACCGGAAGCGGTGATGTGCACCGCAGCCTGCACCCAGTCGTATTTCGCAGCCGACAGAACGTCGGAGGCCTGTACGTTCAGGGTGTCATAGCCAGCATAGCGCTGGTAGGTCGAGTTTTCCGCATAGTCGAGCGGGCGAACGATTTCGTAGCCGCCAGACAGTTTCTTGATCTTCCCGCGCTGCTTCAGGCGGGAATAGAGTGCGTTGTTCTTGCTGACGTTATCCGCCACTTCGGACGGATGGTTGCGCAAGGTAGTCGTCACCATTTCGGTGAACACAGAGTTCGGGCTTGCCATTTGCCATCACCTTGATTGTTGGGAGAAAGTGGATCAGCCGGCGCCTTGAAGGCGATCGTAGACGGCGGACATGGTTTCCTCGAAAGAAGCGCCCTTGACAGGGGTTGTCCCCTGGGTGCTCCGCTGGTTGACCGCGCCTGCCTTCTTCGCTGTCTGGACGGCCTTTTCCTGCTCAGCCTTGCGCTTCGCCTCGTCCGCCTTCCTCTGGTCCTCAAGGATGAGTTGGCGCACTTCTGGGTGAGCGTATGTGGCTTTCTGGTAGGCATCATCGAGGTCGGACGCTTCACCGGCTTGCATCAGCGAGCCCATGATTTTGCGCACCTTCTCGAAATGGGGCTTGTCCTTGGCGAAGTCCTCGACCGTCTTGACGACGGTGGCCTGTTCAGCTTCATGTGCCTGACGCTGTTGGGCCGTGAGATAGCCCTTGAGCTGGTTGATCTCCTGCCGAAGCTCTAGGACTTCACGAGGCGTCTGGGCCTGTGGTTGGTCGGTGCTTGGCTGATCGCCAGTCGTAAGCTGCCGCAGATCGACGCCATAGCTGTTCGCCAGCCACTTGATTGCCTCGGTCGGGTTCGACTCCAAAAAGCGATCGGCAGCCATGAAACGGGCAATGCCCTCGGCCTCGGATACGCCATTCTTCGCGAAAACCTCACGATGCTGGTCAAGCGTCTGCCGGATCGGCTCGAACGCCTTGATCTGCTCCCCTTTCTGAGTGATGGCCGCGTGCATCTCGCTTTCCCTCTGCGCAATGTACTGTTGCGCTTCAGGTGGAAGAGAGCCGAACTTGGCTTTCATCTCAGCCGACCACGAATTCGGGGCAGTGATGGACGGCTGGGCCGTTTCCTGCGCCTTCTCCGAGGGCTGGTCAGTATTTTCGTCGCCCGTCTCCTCGGTGGCTGCCGTCTCGGCGCCTTCCGTGGTTTCGGTCTGTTCATTGCCGGCGAACTTGCCGCCTTCGCCTCGCGGCTGGTTCATCTTGTCGTAAACCGCCGACATCGTGTCTTCGAATGATGCGGGCGTGGTCTGTGCGGTCTCAACGACAGGCGCAGGTGCGCTTTCGGTGACGACTTCTGTCGCCCCGTTGTTCAGTTCGTCCATTTCAGGTGTCCTTTGCTATCGCCAGAGGCGGTTAAGCGGTCCCACGTAAATGGCGCCAATTGCGCCCGATCTTGATTTGATGAATGGTGTTTCTGTGAACGCCATATTCGTCGGCCAGAGACTGAAGCGTTCTGCCCCTGCCGATATCTTCGAGAATGGTATTGACCTGATTTTCAGTAATCCGCGCGCGGGGGTTGGTCTCACCTGCGAGACGCGCCTCACGCCCCTTCCTGAGCTTGTCGTCTGAGTTGTCTTTGTCCGTACCGAGGAACAGATGATCCGGGTTAACGCAGGCGGGGTTGTCGCACTTGTGGCAGACAAGAATACCCTTCGGTATTTCACCCTTCGAGACCTCCCATGAGGCACGATGCGCAAGTTTGGTCTTTCCCGAAGACCATTTGAAAGTGCCGTATCCCTTGTGGTTTACGCCTCCAAGCCAAAGCCAGCACCCGCTATTGGGCTCAGGTATCGCCTTGGCAAACAATCGAACCTCTGGGTCCGCACAAACCCGGTCAGTTCGGTTTCGAGCGGTCCATTTTCTTCCACTCATCAGCGGCTCTCTTCTTTTCTTCGTACGATTCCTTGAACTTCGCGGAGGCGGAGGCCCATTCCGATTTGTCAACCTCGCGGGTGTTGGTGCGCTTGAAATGCTCGCGCCGGGCTGCCCGGCCCTCAATCACGCCATCACCGAGCGGTGAAGCATAGGCCGGTAGGTCAGAAACGACCATCGGCGCGGCGATCGGCTTGGCGCGGTCTGCATCTGACAGCATCGGTTCGCCAGTGCGCTTGTCGACATATCGGCCGTCGCGAAGCACGTAGATCGTCATGCCTCTTCCTTCTTAGGCTGCATGGCGAGCGATGCCTTATGCTCTGCCGACTCCATGCCGAGGCGGGTGCTATGCTCCTGAGACTGAGCCTTGAGGTTGGCAGACTGAACCTCAGCATTCGCACGCATGGCCGTAAGCTGGGCTTCGATAGCCATCTCGCGCTCTTTCATCTGCAGTTCTTCCTGCTTCAGGCGCAATTCTTCCTGTTTGATCTGCATGGACATCCGCATCTCTGCCAGCTTGAATTCGTGTTCCTGCTTCTTCATGTCCATGTCCATCGACTTGGATTGAAGCTCGAACTGCTGCTTCTGCTGCTCGAATTCGTGGGCCTGCTGCTGCGCCTGCTGCGCCGGGTCTGGCTGGCCTTCGCGCTCCTTGGCCTGTTCGGTGAGCGTTGACAGCGCATCCTCTGCCGACTTGCCGAGCTTGAAGTTCCGAGCGAAGGACGAGAAGATTTCGACCGCGACAGCGCCAGGAAGCATGCCAGCCTGCACCGCAGGGCCGGCAGCTTGGAGGAATTGAGCCGTCCCCTGAAGGAACATGCTCATATTCTCCTGCGAACGGGCCAGATCGGCGCGAATGGTGGAATCGCTCTCGACGTCAACGCGGTACTGGCGCTGAATATCCGAGCGGAGAAGCTGCAGCACCTCGTCAAAGGTCGGCTTGTCCATGATCTCGGTGAGCTCTTCCGGGATCTGCGGTTCTTGGCCGCTCTGCTGAGCTTGCATCTGCAGCTGCTGGATCTGCATTTGCGCAGCCTGCTTGTCCTGCATCGAGGGCAACTGAATGCCGCTCATCATCTGGAGCGTCTGAGGCTGGAACTTGTTGGCGATCAGCTCCGACTTGATGCGGAGAAGGTCACGAGCGTAGCGCGCTGCCTCCTTCTGCTTCTTCTGGATGCGTTGCGAGCCGAATTGCGCCTTGATCTGCTGGGCGCCGAGGGTTTCGTTCGGGTCAGATGCACCACGGAGAATGTCGGCAATGCCGGTGATTTCGTAAATGACCTGCTTGATCTGCTCACGCTGGACGTAAAGGCCCTGAATAACCTGCTGAATGACGTCGATCGGCATCATCCAAAGGGCTTTGTCGAAGGTCGCGCCCTGGGCATAGAGCGCTGTAGCGTCCTCCATCGGCACGAAATCGCCGTCGTCTGCGTTGGCAATGTCCTCGAACTCGGGAATCTGAGCATCCCGAACACCGCGAACCTTCAGCATCTGGATCAGCGAGGTGATGCGCCGAGTAACGCGGCTCAGTTCCTCCGCCTGGTCCTTGTACATGCGAAACGGCGGGATAGGGTCGAGCGTGTCGCTTGTCTCAACCGCATTGAGCGGGCGCGGGATCGGCCAGAAGCCAGTCAGGCCAAGCGGATCATCAACGACCTGCAGCGGCTTGTCGCAATAGCCGGTCGCAATGAAAATGACCTGCTTCTTCTCCTTGTCCCAGATTTCCCAGACTCGAGCCCGCTTGAAGATTTCAGGCGGCGGCGAATCCGTCTTGTCCTTGTCCTGCTCCGAGACGGTGAAATCCAGGTTGACCTTGCCGCCATACTCTGGGGACAGTTCAAGCAACTGGTCGCGGGTCAGGAACAGCTCAAACGCTATCCACGGAACGTCCTTCCAGACACGCGCGGGGCCTCGACGGAAGCTCGCCCACGGCACATGCTCGGTCGGTACGTCTTCCCAAGCGATCTGCTCACCGGTTTCCTGGTCGCCGCTGATATATGGGACATACCGAACGCGGGTGACGCCACGGCCGACCAGCTCGTTATCCTTGACGGCCAGATCCATAGCCGTGTCGAAGTCGTCGACATCGAGGTCATAGGACAGGCAGCGCTCAAGGAAGTCACCGGCCTCTTTCGCTACCGGATCATCCTTCGAGAACCGCGTGCGAACGTCCGGGATAGGCGTCGAGTTGTAGACCGCAGGGCAAATCGTCTCGATGTTCGAATACAGAATGTTGAAATTGTGCTGCCGCTCTACCGAGCCGAAATGACGCGCATCGCCGTTGCGATAGGTCTTGACAACGCCCTCAGCTTCCTTGCGCCATTCCTCCTCCTCTTTCGAGGCGAGGTCGATCGCAGCCAGCCAGAGCTTGACCAAGCCTGCATCGCCCGAGCCAGCGTCTTTCTCTGTCTCGAACTCGGCAGTATCGACGGCTTCAGACATCAGTACAATGCCACGATCAGGGTTGCCGTGGTTGCGGCCATGATGCGATAGGCGGCGATACGGTGAACGACGCCAAGGACAGGCGCCGTAAACGTGACTGTCGGGCCACCGTCATAGAACTGTACTGCCAAGTTTCCCGTACCTCCGACATAGACGGCATTGCATTGGACAACGGTCGTATCGCTTGGGGTGACAGCAGCGCCGCGGCGTGCGCTATCGCTGAAAGTGTCGCTCATTGTGCGCGCCTCCTTCGTTCCTGGCGTTTGATCAGTTCGGCTATGGAGAGATTGGATTTAACCAGGCCCGTTTTCTCGTCAGCCTCGAAGCTGAGTTCACGAGCCGGCTCTTTCTTCTTCACTTCGCGAATGTACGGGCGAGACATGCAGGCGTAGCGGGTTTCGTCCGCCGCGTGGTCTTCAGCCGTGGTGTCCAAGTCTTCCGGCTTGTCTTCGTCATGCTGAAGCGCCGGGATGGTTCGGATCGAATGAATGCAGGTGGAGAAGAAGAACAGCATCGCGTGGCCGTCCTCGTCTCCCTCTAACCTGCCTCGCATCTGGTCCCAGCCGCCTAGCGCGCCCTTCTGCGCAACGCGCTTGTTGTCAGCCGGTCGGAATGTGACCTTGTGGTCAGTGGCTTTCGATATGCGCTCATAGATCGAAGGACCGCCATCCTGCGAGAAAGCTGCCGGGTCCAGAACGCCATATGCGATTTTGTCACCGGTTTCCTTCTCTTGCAGACCACGACCGACCGCCGAGGCGTCCATCTTGAGACCAACGTCAGGCATGAACTTGCCTTGATCGTCAGTCTTGCAGCCGTACCATTCCCGGTACTTCACCAAGGCGCCACGAGGGATTGTCACCCCGTCAGGCGTCTGAATGGTGTCTTGGGCGATCGCATACCAGCCAAAGGCGAAAGGCTTGGCAGATCCCCAGTCACCAGCCCGGAACCGCGTCCACTCCTCCGGTACATCGAAGGGCCTAACCACATGCCGGTTGGCGTCGAAATTGTCGAAGAATGCGCCCTCAACAATATCCCAGTCACCGTCACGCATGGCCTTGACGAGGCTCTTGCTGCCGAGACCGCTTAGACGCGCCTCATAGCCAGGGTCATTCGCAGCCATCGACGGGTTGTCATCGAGCCTGGCCGGTATGTACTGGCGGAGCATACCGCCTTCGCTGTTTGCCGCCCTGTAGACCTTCAGAGGCTCTACGCCGTCGATAAAGGTCATCTTCACGAATTGGTGCCCAACGCCGCCTGGGTTCGCCCCAGAAACGATGCGAGGGAACTTGTCGCGGTACTTCTCAGGAAGATTGATGCCGACCATTCGAACGCGGTTGCGCAGAAAGCGGTAAATCTTGTCCGTGAAGTGCGTAAGCTCATCGATCAGAAGCACATGAATTTCAGCGCCCTGATACTTGAACCGATCCTTTTCATCCTTGCAGTGGCAGAGATAAATCTTGCTGCCGTTCCAAAACCTGATTTCGTCCTCGACGATCTGGACGAATTTGCATTCTACCCAACCAGCCAGGAACTCACGAAAGCCGCTCGGGCCTTCCATATGGTTCTTTACGAGGTCGTCCCTGATGCGGCGGAAGAGATAAACCTGCAAGCCAGGGATCTCTGTGCACCACGTGATCGCCGCCATGCGCATGAGGTGGCTCTTGCCACCGCCGGCCGCACCGCCGTACAGGATCTCCGTTGCATCGCTATCAAATGCGACCTGCTGCTTATCGTGCAGATCGATGTTGAGAGCGGCGTCAGCCTTTGTTGCCATTGAAATTGATGATCGGCGTCAGTGCGACCTGACCGCCATGCTCCAGTTCGAGCTTCTCGCCGTAGACCTTGGGCCGAAGCTTGCCGGCCATCCATTTGCGCGCGTCAATGCGGATACGAGCGCGGTTGATGTGATCGAC
>Ga0256790_1000584_pt1 | contig 11737 bp, 9 predicted proteins | sample MC6MC0941MT_FD_190206 | JGI IMG/M metagenome (GOLD analysis project Ga0256790, IMG submission 190206) | Metatranscriptome of enriched soil aggregate microbial communities from Iowa State University, Ames, United States - MC6-MC0941-MT... | ecosystem: Environmental > Terrestrial > Soil >... | reverse complement strand
TAGTCCACCCGCGTATGCATCGACAGGTACAACAGCACCAGCCCCGCCCAGAAGAACACGCGCCGCGCGCCCGTCACATGGTGGACGCGCTGGCCACGCACGAACAGCACGATCGCCACCACGAAGGAGGCCACCAGCGTGGGAGAGAACTCCCAGGGTATGAGCCATTCGAGACTATCCATGCAGGCTATCCAGAAGACATCAGAAGGACGGGACGCGGCGCCAGGCGCTGCTACCCGCCGATTGTAGTGGACCCCGCCCGCCTCTGATCTGGTGGCGCGGAGGGATCAAAAATGGTGTGAAATACCGGCTCCGACGCGGGTGGTGTGGGCGTTGGCGGGGTCGAACTGGTTGTCCAGCGTGTAATTCGACGCATATCCGGCAAAACCATACAGCGTCGTCCGCGGCGACAGCGCATAGGTATAACCCAAGGTCACCAACTGCGCATTGCGCGCCGTCATGCCGTTGTCCCAATGCCAGTCCGGCCGCGCTAGCGACCATTGCAGCAGCACCGTACCCGGCCCCACGGGCATGCTTGCCCCGACGAGCCACGCATCGACCGTGCCGCCGCGCACAAAGGCGGCCGGCCCCAGGCCCAGCCCCAGGTCGTCGGGGTCGCCGCCATCCAGCCCCGCATAGCCGTTCTTCTGCCGCGACCACGCCAGTGACAACTTCAGCACTTCGAAGTCATACGAGGCGCCCAGCTGAATCGCCTGCGGGCGCCCGCCGATGCCGTCCGGCGCATTGGCCAGCCGGAGCTGGTCGAACGTGGCAACCGCCAACAGCGGGCCGCCTTCGTATTTCACGCCCAGGCTCAACGCACGGTTGTTCTGATTGGTGCGGAATTGGCCTTGGTCATCGGCATCGAACGCATAGCCAACCCCAGCCTGGAAGCCATTCCAGCTGGGCGACATGACGTTGACCATGTTGCTGAATTGGAAATTGTCGGACGCCTTGAAGGTCGCGCCCATGCCCATTTCCTTCCACGACGCAATTTCCAGCGCATTGCCGAACTGCTGACCGATGGTGTGCTGACGTCCCAGCCGCAATTCGCCATAGTTCTCGTGGCCCAGCCCCACCCAGGCGGCGTAATTGAAAAGTTTGCCGTCTTCTTCCAGCTTGCCGCTGGACGGATCGAACCCGCTTTCCAGCTGGAAGCGGCTACGCCAGCCGCCCCCTAAGTCTTCGGCGCCCTGCAATCCCCACAGGGAATCCGTCAGGCCGCCGTTGAGCAGGCCGCTGTGGCTGCCCTGCCCCGACACGTGGGTGACGGCGACGCCCGCATCGACCACGCCGTACAGGTGCACGCCCAATCCGTCGTCATCGGCGGCGAAGGCCGCAAACGGCAGGCCCACGCAGGATGCCAGCGCCACCCTGCAAAATGCATGTTTCATGGTCTTCTCCTGACAGGCGGCAGGCCTGACGCCCGCCGCCTCGGCACGATTTACTGCCAGCCGTAGCGGCGAACCCAGATGCCCTTGAGCAATTGCGTCAGAACGCAGTAGCTCAACAAAATGCCCACCAACCAGGGGAAGTAGCTCCACGGCAGCGCTTGCAGCTGGAAATATTCAGCCAATGGCGAGAACGGCAGGATCAGCCCGGCCAGCACCACCATCACCGTCATCAGCATCAACGGCCAGGCTGCGCGGCTTTGCAGGAAGGGAATACGGCGCGTACGAATCATATGCACAATCAAGGTTTGCGATAGCAGGCCCTCAACGAACCAGCCGGATTGGAATAACGTTTGGTGCTCGGGCGCGTTGGCTTGGAACACGTACCACATCAACGCGTAGGTCGCGATGTCGAAGATGGAGCTGATCGGGCCGAAGAACACCATGAAGCGGCCCAGGCCGTCCGGGTCCCATTGCTGTGGCTTTTTCAGGAGTTCTTCGTCGACATTGTCGAACGGAATGGCGGTCTGGGAGATGTCGTACATCAGATTCTGCAGCAGCAGATGGATGGGCAGCATCGGCAAAAAGGGCAGGAAGGCGCTGGCGACCAATACGGAAAACACGTTGCCGAAGTTGGAGCTGGCCGTCATCTTCAGGTACTTGAGCATGTTGCAGAAGGTCTTGCGGCCTTCGATGACGCCATCTTCCAGCACCATCAGGCTCTTTTCCAGCAGGATGATGTCGGCGGCTTCCTTCGAGATATCCACCGCCGAATCCACCGAAATGCCCACGTCGGCCGCGCGCAATGCGGGCGCGTCGTTGATGCCGTCCCCCATGAAGCCCACCGTGTTGCCCTGGGCGCGCAGGCTGCGCACGATGCGTTCCTTGTGCGCGGGCGTCAGCCGGGCGAACACATTGGCTTCGCGCACGGCGGCTGCCAGCTGGGTGTCGTCCATGGCTTCGATCTCGGCGCCCAGATACACCTTGCGGACGTCGAAATCGACTTCGCGGCAAACCTTCTGCGTGACCAGTTCGACGTCGCCCGTCAGCACTTTCACTTCAATGCCCGATGCCTTCAGCGCCGCCAGCGCCGGGCCGGTGGATTCTTTCGGGGGGTCGAGAAACGCGATGTACCCCACCAGCACCAGATCGGATTCATCAGCCACGCCATAGGTTTGCTGCGTGGGCGGCATCTCCTTCACGCCAACCGCAATCACGCGCAAGCCGTCGCGGTTCAGTTCGGCCGTCACCCGACGGGTGTCCGCCCGGCGCGCATCGGTCAGCAGATGGACCTCATTGCCCACCCGCAACCGCGTGCATGCCGACAGCATTTCTTCCAGCGCGCCTTTGCAGATCAGCTCGTGATGATCCCGGCCGTTCTCGGTTTCGTTGACCACCACCGACATCCGCCGGCGCGAAAAATCAAACGGAATCTCATCTACCTTGCGGTACTTGGCCGCCAGGTTCAGGCTGCGCTGCACTTCCGCGTGCAGTAACACCGCAACATCCAGCAGGTTCTTCAGCCCGGTCTGGTAGTAGCTGTTCAGATAGGCATAGGCCAAGACATCGTCGCTGCTGGTGCCATAGACATCGGTGTGGCGTTCCAGCACGATGCGGTCTTGCGTCAGCGTGCCGGTCTTGTCGGTGCACAGCACGTTCATCGCGCCCAGGTTCTGAATGGCGTCCAGCCGCTTGACCACAACTTTGCGGCGCGACATGCGCAAGGCGCCCTTGGCCAGCGTGGCCGTGACAATCATCGGCAGCATTTCGGGCGTGAGGCCCACGGCGATTGCCAGCGCAAACAGCAGCGCTTCCAGCCAATCGCCCTTGGTGAAGCCGTTGATCAACATGACGATCGGCGCCATGACCAGCATGAAGCGGATCAGCACCCAGCTCACGCGGTTGATGCCCTGTTGAAATTGCGTGGGCGCGCGGGTGGTTTGCGTGACGCGGCCAGCCAGCTGGCCGAAATAGGTGTCGCCGCCCGTCGCAATGACCAGCGCGCTGCCCGACCCGCTGACCACGTTGGTGCCCATGAACGCCATGTTTTCCAGTTCCAGGGCGTTTGCCGTTTCAACGCGCTGGATGGCGTGCTTTTCAACCGGCAACGATTCACCGGTCAGCGCCGCCTGCGCAACGAACAGATCCTTGGCGTTGAGGATGCGGCAGTCGGCGGGGATCATATCGCCCGCGGACAGCAGCACAACGTCGCCAGGCACCAGCTCCGCCAACGGCACTTCCATCTGGTGGGAGCCCGAATCGTGCAGCGGCGCGCCGAATAGACGCCGTCCGCCGCCATTTTCGGCCGGCGCTTGCGCGTCGGCGCGCAGCACCGTGGCGGTGTTCTGCACCATGGCTTTCAGGGCCTCGGCCGCCCGGTTCGAGCGCAGTTCCTGCGCAAAGCGCAGCACCGTCGAAATGACAACCATCGATCCGATGATGACAACCGCCGTCCAGGACTGATCATCCGAGTCGGCCATCTGTACATCGGTCAGCCACGACAGGCCGGCCAACGCGGTCAGCAGCAGATTGAAGGGGTTGCGGTAGGACAGCCACAGGTGGGAAACCCAGGACAGCGGCTTTTCGTGGTCGACCTCGTTGGCGCCATGGCGTTCCCGCGCGGCCTGCGCCAGCGCTTCGGACAGCCCGCCGCGGCCGCTGCCAAAGCGTGAAAACAAGGCGTTTAGCCCCATGCTCGACAGGTCGAGCATGCGCCGGTTGGCGCGGCGAGACGTATCGGATTCCGTGGCGGCGGCGTGAGCGCCTTGTTCAAGAATGGGGGAACGCCGGAAATGGCGGCCAACACGCCGCCGGCCTGCGGCGGACGAGAAAAAGGACTTCAGAAAGGTAAACATCGGAGTCTTCCGGTTTTTATTGTGTTGTTGTCGGAGACACGGGCACCCCGCCCGATGTGCTGCGCGCGGGCAGCAGCGGGCCGCAGCTTTCAAGGGAAAGCCGTGATTCCGCCGCGTGCGGGCGCGCGCAGGCACCGGGGCAATGTTGCCGGTGTCCGGATCGCGTGGAAGTCGCGCCGGGTGCGGAAAACGGAAGGGAAGCGAGCTAGGGAATCGAGACCGGCGCAAGCGGCGCGATCGTCAAGGAAGACGTCGGCCAAGCCGGGGATTCATTGCTGCGGAGTCCGTATGCGCCGGAAGAATGTCCGGCCAGTCGGCTCGCAGGGAGGAGACCGGTCAGACAGGCATGCCGGCGCCGTGCACGTGGCGCAATCGAGGGTCAGGGTCTAAGGCACTGGGCATGATCTCTCTCTTGGGTGGACAGCGCCCGTCAGGCGGCCATTGCGGCGGTTTGCGCGCCGAAATGCACGTGACGAACGGCGGGGTTGGCGCTCAGGCGGCGCGCTTGCGACATCAATTCAGCCCGCAGCTCCGGGGGGCAATTGACGGTGATGCAAGCCGACGCGAGGTTCGGGTCGCGGCCTTGGTCAATCTGCACTTGCGAGACATCCAGGCCAGCGGCGCTGAAGTCCAGGCAGATCTGCTTGCGCAAGGCGCCCAGCTCGTCGCGCGGACAAATGACCGTCAAACGCGACGTGCCGCGACGGCGGCCCAGGGCGGTGGCGCGGTCTACGCCAGCGCGGCGTAGGAACAAGTCGAAGAAACGCATAACGACCTCCATTGCAAGAATGGGGAACGGTGATCGCGAGTACGCGTGCACGCGCAGACGCGGCGCATGACGGGCGTACACAAGACGTGCACGAACGCTGGCGCTGCGACGAGCGGCGGTTCTGGCGGTTTATGCTGGGGAATGTCCCGGCAAGCCGAAGGCTTGCGCTATTGCCTGGGCAAAATCAAAGACCCGGGGCTTGGGATACGCCGCAACCTGTATGACAGGATGCGGCAGATGGAGCTCTGCGTGTTTCCTGTCAGACAGCGATGTCGATGCAAGATCGACTACTTTCGCCGGAATCGGTATTCACGAAGACTGCTCCTGAGATGGATAACAGGCGGAGTTTACGCGGGTTTCCACTGATGGACAAGGGTTAGCCGCTGAATTGTGGGTTTAATTGCGCAGGAGGCAGCAAAAAGAATGCAAAAGCGGCGCAACGCCCACAGGCCCTGCGCCACCGACTGCGTTGCGCCTATCACTCAGGCGTAGAAATGCCAGCCCAGATAGGCCGCGAACAACGCGTAGAACCCGCCCACCGCCGACAACGCCGGCACACTCATGACCGAACGGCGGAAACGCAGCCACAACAGCCCGATCGACAGCATCGTGAACAGGCCGGCGGCCAGCAACGGGGCGTCAAGCAGCCAGGGGGTCATGAAGATACCGAGCGCGCTGGGAATGGTGGCCTGGATCATCATCGCGCCCGAGATATTGGCCAGCGCCAGGCGTTCCTTGCCCTGGCGCACCCAGATCAGCGCATTCATGATTTCCGGCAGCTCGGTGGCAACGGGCGCCAGCAGCAAGGCGGCCACATGCGGCGATGCGCCCATCGCCACGCCCAGCACTTCGATCTGGTTCACAAACACATGCGACGCGCCGGCGATGACCACCAGCGCCAGGATCGTCTGCGTGGCGGCCCAGAACATGGACGGGTCTTCGTCACGGGGGCGCAACTTCAGCGGCTCGAGGTCTTCGCTGTCGGTGCGTTCTTCGTCATGGCTCAGTTCGCGCTTGATGTACAGGCCGTAAGTGGCCAGGAACAGGATGCCCAGCCAGGGCTTCCACGCGAAAGCCAGCAGGCCCAGCCCGACCTTGAAGATGAAGATGCCCATGAACCAGGCCTGGTCGCGGGCCAGCCGGCGCTGGTCCGCGTTGATACAGTTGGCCTGAGTGGCCTGCCCACGACGCGCGCGCCACAGCGCAATACCGACCACGGCATACGCCAGCGTCGCCAGCACCAGCGGGCCGCCCATGGCGGCGCCAACGCCGATATCTTTCTGTTCAGGGGTATCGCCGAACACGACGGCCATGAAGGTCACCGCACTTTCAGGCAAGGCGGTGCCAAAGGCGGCCAGCACGGTGCCGGTGGCGGTGGCGCCCAGGTGGAAGCGATGTCCGACCCATTCGACGCCATTGACGAAGAATTCGCAGGCGAAGTAAATCACCGCCGCGGACAGGAAAAACAAAAACAGCGTGAGCAACATAGGAACGAAGCCGGACGAGCAGAAACCAATTGGCGCGACGTTACGGCTCGCCCGGCTAGGGTGAACGCAACGCGGCCAAAGGTCTCGCCTGGCTGATCCATGCTGGCGGGCGTGCCGCTTGCATGGAGACCGTTAGCGCCATGGAGTTCTAGCAACCGCACCGCGGCCCTGAACCACCAAGTCTGTTGACGCTAACTCCTTTGGGGACAAAGGATGGCTACTCCCCAATGACAGAGCCGCGATTGTAGCAGCGCCAACATGACCGTCCAGTGAATCCCGAGCAGGCCGCACAGGTTCGCGCCGCGCTGTTGTTTGCACGCGATAGCGGGGTAAAGTAGGCCGCATCCACAGCTTTCGCGGGGTTCGCGCCCCTGCCCGCCATGAGCCTGCCTCCCGCCGACATCATCCCCTTCGCCGCCCGGCGCCAACGCCTGATGGAGCGGATGCGCGCCGATGGCGGGGGCATCGCCATCCTGCCGACCGCCCCGGAGGCGGTACGCAACCGCGACGCCGAGTATCCCTACCGGCACGACAGCGACTTCTTCTACCTGACCGGTTTCACCGAGCCGGCGGCATGGCTGGTGCTGATTGCGGGCGCGACCGACCGCGCGCTGCTGTTCTGCCGGGAACGCCACGTAGAGCATGAAATCTGGGAAGGCAAACGCTTCGGCCCCGAGGCCGCCGCCGCGCATTTTGGTTTCGACGACGCGCACCCCATCGACGCGCTGGATGAATTGGTGCCCAAGCTGATGCTGGATCACCCCACGCTGTACGCGCCGCTTGCGGGGGATAAACGCACCGACGGGCGCCTGCACCGCTGGCTGGCGTCGGCCCGCGAGGCCAGCCGCGCAGGCCATGCGCCGCCCACCCGCCAACAGGACATCCGCCCCCTGCTGGCGGATATGCGTCTGATCAAAGACCCCTCTGAAATCGCCGCGATGCGGCGTGCAGCGAAGATCTCGGCGGGCGCCCACGCGCGCGCCATGCGAGTAGCCCGAGCCGGCATGCACGAATACGAACTGGAAGCCGAGCTGCTGTATGAATTCCGCCGCCACGGCGCCCAGGCCGTCGCCTACAACAGCATCGTGGCCGCAGGCGCCAACGCCTGCGTGCTGCACTACCCCGCTGGCGAGGCCGTGCTGCGCGATGGGGACCTGGTGTTGATCGACGCCGGCTGCGAAGTCGACAGCTACGCTAGCGACATCACCCGCACGTTCCCTGTAAATGGCCGCTACAGCGGCCCGCAGCGCGCGTTATACGACCTGACGGTGGCGGCGCAGGAAGCGGCGGCGGCGGCCACCGCACCCGGCCGCAGCTTCAACGACGGCCACGAAGCCGCGCTGCGCGTGCTGGCGCAAGGCATGCTGGACCTGAAGCTGTTGAAGGGGTCCCTGGACGGCGTGCTGGAATCCGGCGACTACAGCCGCTTCTACATGCATCGCACCGGCCATTGGCTGGGGCTGGACGTCCATGACGTGGGCGACTATCGCCAAGCGGGCACGGCCCACGGCGCCGACCGCCCGTGGCGCACGCTGGAAAAAGGCATGATGCTGACGATCGAACCCGGCATCTATGTGCGCCCGGCCGACGACGTGCCGGAAAGCTACTGGAACATCGGCATCCGCACCGAGGACGACGCGCTGGTCACGGACGAAGGCTGTGAATTGATCACCCGCGGCGTGCCGGTACAGGCCAGCGAGATCGAAGCGCTGATGCGCGAATAAAGTGGCCGGGGGCGGCCTAGAGCACCAGGCCGTCCAGCCAGCCCATGGCCACCCAGACGTAGACCACCACCATGGCGATGGCGAACATCGACACGACCGAGCCCACCAGGCACGCCAGAATGGCGACCAGCACCGGCCCCCAGCCTGTGGATGACGGGCGGCCGTGATCGGGGTTGTAGAGACGGTCGAATTTCTCGTCGGGCATCAGCGAGAACACCGCGCTTTCGATGAACCCGTCGATCATCGGAATGAACAGCAGGAAGAAAGCGGGGTTGTCGTACCAGACCGGGTAGAACCGGAACGCGCAGAACAGGCTGACGACCGCCAGCAGCGTGACCACCCACGCGTGGCGGCGGCCCAGATACCACCAGTGGGCGCCCAGCCAGCCAAACAGACAGGCCAATAAGCCCACGGCGACCTTGCCGCGCGGGCGGCGGGCGGATACGGCGGACAGCGAAGAGGAAGCCTGAACCTGCGTCATGTCAATCAACCGGGAAGGTGGGCCGCGCGACCCGCCGCGCTGGCTGTCCGGGATTGTAGTGGACGGTTAAAATCCCGCCATGACTGCATCCGCCTTCGACATTGCGATTCTTGGCGCCGGCCCCGTGGGCCGCGTGCTGGCCCTGATGCTGGCGCGCGTGGCGCCGGACCCCGCGCGCATCGCCTGCCGCCGACCCCCGCGTGCTGGCCATGAACCATGGCAGCCGCGTGCTGCTGGAATCCTTGCATGCCTGGCCGGATCGTTCGGCTGACATTCGCAACATCCACGTGTCGCAACGCGGGCGGCTGGGCCGCACCGTCATCCAAAACACCGATTTCAACGTGCCGCAGCTGGGCAGCGTGGTGGCCTACTCCGGCCTGCACGCCAAGCTGGACGAATGCGTGGCCGCCTGTGGCGTCACCGTGCTGTCCGGCCCGGCCGCACAGGTTGACCGCCAGGACGCCGACGGCGTGCGCATCGTGCAAGGCGACAACACGCTGTTGTGCCAAGTCGCCGTGCAGTCCGACGGCGCAGGCGCCACCGACGTGCGCCGCGATTACGACCAACACGCCGTGCTGACCAGCGCACACGCCACCTTGCCGCGCCGCGGCTGGGCGTGGGAACGTTTCACGTCTGAAGGCCCGCTGGCCTTGCTGCCGCATCCGCAAACGCCGGACGCGTACTCGGTGGTGTGGTGCAGCGCGCCCGATCGCGCCGCGGAATTGGCCGCGCTGGACAACGCCGCCTTCTCGAAGGCGCTGTCGGAAGCGTTTGGCGACCGGCTGGGCCGGCTGTCCAGCCAGGCGCCGCGTCACGTCTTCCCCTTGGCGCTGGCCGCTCGCCGCGCCCAAGTGCAAGGCCGCGTGGCCGCCATCGGCAATGCCGCGCAAACCCTGCACCCGGTCGCGGGCCAGGGCCTGAATCTGGGGCTGCGCGACGCCGCCCAGCTGGCGCAAACGCTTGCCGGCTGGCTGGCGCAACCCGGCACCAGCCCCACTCTGCTGCTGGCCGACTTCGCCCAGGCGCGCCAATTCGACCGCGTCATCACCGCCGGCCTGACCGATGTGATGCCTCGTGTGTTCGCCACCGGCTTGGCGCCGGTCGAACACGCCTGTGGGCTGGCCTTATTGGGGATGGATCTGGCATCCCCCTTGCGCGCCCCACTGGCGCAACATCTGCTGCAAGGCTTTCGCGCCTGACGCGCTTGTTACCAAGCTGTCGGCCCCTGAAAAAGGGGGGCCTGATCGAGCCGGTTAAAATGTGACCATGCGCATAGGCCAATGGACCCTTCCCAACAACGTGCTTGTCGCTCCCATGGCGGGAGTGACGGACCGTCCGTTCCGACAACTTTGCAAGAAGTTGGGGGCGGGTTACGCCGTATCCGAGATGGCGGCCAGCAACCCCAAGCTGTGGGATAGCGTCAAAACGTCCCGCCGTCTGAACCACGACGGTGAAATCGCCCCCATTTCCGTGCAGATCGCAGGCGCCGACCCGGCCATGATGGCCGAAGCGGCCGTTTTCAACGCCGGCAAGGGCGCGCGCATCATCGACATCAACATGGGTTGCCCCGTGAAGAAGGTCTGTAATGTGGCCTCGGGGTCCGCGCTGCTGCGCCACGAAGACCTGATCGTCCGCATCCTGGACGCCGTCGTGTCGGCCTGCGCCCCGCTGGGGGTGCCGGTCACTTTGAAGACGCGCACGGGCTGGGACCGCGATAGCCGCAACGCCTTGCGCGTGGCGAAACTGGCCGAAAACGCCGGCATCGCCGCCCTGACCTTGCATGGCCGCACCCGCGCCGACCTCTATACGGGCGAGGCGGAATATGACACTATCCGCGCCGTCAAGGCCGAGCTGAATATCCCCGTGATCGCAAACGGAGATATCGACTCGCCTGAAAAAGCCAAGCACGTCCTGGATTACACTGGCGCCGACGCGGTCATGATTGGCCGGGCGGCCCAAGGCCGTCCCTGGATTTTCCGCGAAGTCGACCACTACCTGCGCACGGGCGAAACACTGGCCCCTCCCTCTTATGGGGAAATGCGCGAGCTGCTGCTTGAACATCTCGACGACCATTACCGGTTCTATGGCGAGCACACCGGCGTACGCACGGCGCGCAAGCATATTGGCTGGTATCTGGACGGCCTGCCGGGCGCGGATTCGTTCTGCGCCCGCATGAACCTGATCGACAGTACCCGCGACCAGTGGCGGGCGGTGTCGGATTGGTTCGACACTCTCTCGCGCGACGGCGAGACCCACCCGGCGCCGGTCGCAGAAGCCCTGCTGGCGGCATAACCGCCTCAACACCAACATAAAAATATCTGTACTCAAATGAGCAAGAAAGATGTCCTGGAAGAATGCGTGCGCGCCAGTCTGGAGCGCTATTTCGAAGACTTGGGTGAATCCGAGCCCCACGATATGTGGGACATGGTGATGCGCTGTGTCGAGCGCCCGGTGCTTGAAGTGGCGCTGGAGCGTTCGGGCGGCAACCAGTCGCGGGCATCTGAAATGCTGGGCATCACCCGCAACACCCTGCGCAAGAAGTTGCTGGCGCACAATATCCAGGTATAGCTTTCCCGCGTGGCCAGCCCCTGCCGGGTGCTGGCCGCCCCTTCGCAGATTTCCCATCCCGACCTGAACGAGAAAGGCGCACCGCCCGACTCCCGTCCCCACCATGAAAATCGAAACCGCCCTGCTTTCGGTGTCCGACAAGACCGGCATCGTTGAATTTGCCCGCGCCCTGGCTGCGCGTGGCGTGCGCCTGCTGTCGACCGGCGGCACCGCCAAGCTGCTGGCCGACTCCGGCCTGACCGTCACCGAAGTGGCTGCCCACACGGGTTCGCCGGAAATCCTGGATGGCCGCGTCAAGACGCTGCACCCCAAGATTCACGGCGGCCTGCTGGCCCGCCGCGACAGCGCCGAGCACATGGACACCATCAAGGCGGCGGGTATCGATCGCATCGACATGCTGGTGGTCAACTTGTATCCGTTCCGCGAAACCGTCGCCAAGCCGAATTGCACGTTCGCTGACGC
>Ga0256790_1000562_pt1 | contig 12012 bp, 21 predicted proteins | sample MC6MC0941MT_FD_190206 | JGI IMG/M metagenome (GOLD analysis project Ga0256790, IMG submission 190206) | Metatranscriptome of enriched soil aggregate microbial communities from Iowa State University, Ames, United States - MC6-MC0941-MT... | ecosystem: Environmental > Terrestrial > Soil >... | reverse complement strand
CTTTCATTTGCTTGATACCAGCAAACTCTGGTTTGTCTGAAAGATCATTGATTTGAACTGTCACACGCAAATCATTAAGTTCATCCGCTTGGCGTTCTTGCTCAATCTGATTTTGTAAATAAGCTTGTGCTTGTTCGTCAGTCCAACCTTGCTCATAGGCCAATTGTTCAACCTGTTGTTGGATTCGATTGCGTTCGATAGCTTGCTGCGCTGTCGCAGGATCAATTCCAAGCTGGTCGAAGAAAGATTTGTACGGGTTATACTGTTGTTCATACTCTTGTTTAAGTTCTTCCTCACGTTCAGCAAGCTTGCGTTTCTCGCGCTCTAGCGCCTTCTGAAATGCTGTCTTTTGTGACTCTGGTAGTTCGATATCATCTTCGTATTCAGAATCGTCTGTAGTATCCTCAACTTCTTCTGGTTCGATATCTTCTTCCACCTCGTCCGTTACATCGATATGTTCATCGTATGTATCCGGATCTTCATGTACAGCGGCATCCTGTACTTCCGGTTGAGTTTCCTCAGCGGTCATGCCCGATTCTTTTTGTTCTCGCCATTGCTCCAAATTCATTTTCAATTCCTCCTTTTGATCTCCCGGCATCGGAAATCTTTTTCATGCCCGTTGGTTCTGTTCACCAAGTCAGCGCCATGTGCGCGGATATAGAAAGGGCCACCGCTGTTCTGCGATAGCCCATTACTTACTTGCTTTTTTGTTGTCTACCTTACCAGTTACTTTGTAATCCTTCTTCAGCCCAATCGTGCGATTATTCTCCCCATACCCCTTTTGGGTAGTGGTGCTGCAGTTGGTCTTTTTCTCGGCCATGTCCTCACCACCTTTCGGTAAAATTCTTCATCATCCTCTATCTCTAGCATGATGTCATAACATGTATCTTTCTTCTCCGTATTCATCGATATAACCCTTGTCTTATATGGTCCTTAACCTTATGTGTGTTCTCTCTCAGTGCAAATGTTCCGCATGTAGGGCACAAAGCACCGTTCTGATGATAAAAACTAGGACGCTCACACTTAGGGCATACCGGAAGATTTTTAAGCGGATCACCAGCACCAAAGCGCATCTGATTTCGTATATAACTGCCTATTACTGGGTCACCGCTTAAAAGATGATAAATATATCTTTCTTCCTTAGGTGTCATGTAACGAGTATTAGCCAACCATAGCACCTCCTTGTAATAAAGTTGGTTGCTGAGGTGTTTGTTGTATTTGTTCTGCTAATCCTTGTATTGCCTCTGGAGGAACATTCGGCGCACCTTGAGGCGGTGTCATTTCTTGATCGTCATCACTATCGAGCGGTAATCCTAACTGATTCCTCAAGTATTCGCGCATTTCTTTATAGTGCACAAGTGGTCCTTCAGGATAAGATATCCGACTAAGATCAAGTAGAGATTGATAAATAAATGCCTTGTCAGTCGGCAGCCCATCACCAATATTAAGAGAGAAATCAAATTGTGCATCTCTGGTCATTGGTGTTTCATTCGTAATGGTTTCTCCGCTTTCTTCATCTTCGATAGTTTCAATATCCATCAATTGAACTAATGACGACTCTTCGCTATTAATGTCATTAGGTATCATAATTGGACGGTCCCTAAACTCCGCAGGATTAACAAAATGGTAATCAGGTTCGTCACCATCAATGCGGATCCACATTTCTTCATCCCAATTCTCGGCGACCTCATCAAAAAGAAGCTCTAGAACTTCGCTCCATCCCTCTTTGAACATTTTTGCTTTATGGATGACTCCCTTTTGACCAGCTTGTTGCAAAGCTAGAATAGCTGAAGCTGCTGTAACCTGTCCGGGCTTCTCACCGCGTGTGACATCTGATCGACCACTAATAGTATCAGCTTCACTAAACGCCTTCTCGCGGCGAACTACAACGTCTGAAGATACATTTTGAGGTTGTACAACAGACCACGCATTATGGTCACGCATTGGGATTCTTAATCCAGGTTCATTAGTCCATTTTCTAAAGTTGAACGTTTTACCTGCGCCCATCCCAACAACTATTTGTGGGTTACCGCTCATACGGGCATTCATGCGAATCTGATCATCCAACTCATTGATTAAATTCTGCGTAGGAATCAATAATTCAACATCACCATAACCCCATGCTGTACCTCGTTTCAGATAACAAGGTATCATGACAAATGGATACTTATCGCGGCGCTGTACCTTAACTTTCTTTTCTCGACTGTCCTCTAAGATGAGATGATTAGCTACATGTACACAGTAGAGCTCTCCCTCTTCGTCTTTCATGTAACACTCAAGTAGTAAAGCTTTCTGTGATGTATCAGGGCTTACTTGATCCGACTGTGCATCGGCGAAAACATCATCAGGATCATATGGTACGCTTGCTTCACGCTTTACGTACTTACCAAATTCAGGGAATTTCTTACGTATCCATGATAAGGGACGAGGCACAGCGTGGATTATGAACTCTGCATCTTGCAATAAATCTGCTCTTGGAATCTTAGGATCAGGGAAGAAGTTAGATGGACTGATCGGTTCAAACTTTGGCAATCCCCTTCCTTCCAAATCATCCGGATCAAACCATACTTTTATGATGGTTGTTCCAAGTTCCAATCGGTCATGTTCAGCGACATTCATTTTTGTTGAGAACCTATTGCGATACAAGATAAAATCCATGATGTTCTGTGCTTGTTCTGCGAACATGTCATCCGATGGTTCCCATCCTTTAGCTGATGTATTGAAAGGTTTGTCTACCAAATCTCCAATCTGGCTTTCAATAATCGGATGGATAAGGTTAGTCACACTCCCAGGATGATCATGACTCTGTTGTGGGTTCTGTCTACTCTGCTTGTAGTCATCACATTTACGCCATATCTGCGGCAATCCTAAGTTTTCTTTAGCATCCCACGCAGCTCTTAACAGTTGTTGCACTCGCTTGGCGAGTTCCTTCTGTTCATCTGTTTGCTCAGGTACATCAAATTCATCCGTATACTGATCAATGACATCTACAGGACTTTCTTTCATGTGCTCACCCCCATGTAAAAAAGCCGCCGAATGGCGACCTATGTGTGTATTCCAAAGTTATCCCAGCCAGTAGGCTTAGTTGTTACCTGCTCATGATGTTGATTCTGCTCTCTCTCAAAGGTTAGTTGCTTGATTTCATCCTCAAGAGACTGTATATACTCAACAGCGCTATTGTGCTCGTTTGTAAGCATCTTGTGATTGGTTTTGAGTGTTACGATATACTGAGCAGCAAAGTAAGCTCCTGTGACCAATACAGACAGTATAAGGATGCATAAGAGTGTGTTAAGCATTACCAACCACCTCTCCTAAACCATTGTTCATCTTCTCCACCTGCGTCCTCTATCTCGCTAATGTGTACCCAATTTCCACCGGATTGAACGTATGAACTGCCTTGCTCGGCCTCTACTATCGAGTTACCTGAAGCTGTTATATCCGCTAACTCTGTTACAAACTGGTCCATAACGAGCAAAATAATAGCCGATGAAGTTACAGTGTCATCATTGCCTGTTGCGGCATTGGTGTCACCGTTATCACCGACTACGTATTTGATACATTCTTTGATCATTCGCTCGGACTTACATCCGATCTGTTTCTCACGGATCAACCTGGCCATATTATCAATCATCAACGGTTTAGTGCGTACATCTGTCCACCATCCTAGACGTTGACTTTCCACATCCGTAATCTTGTCATGGGTTGTTCGCTTATATAAATTCCAATAGACGTTTTTCAAAGCATTAATCGTTGCCAATCCATGATTGTTTTCCTCTATTGCTATCAATGCTTCATTATACCAATTCCCCAAATTAACCAGTATCGGATTGCCGAACGCATCCGGGTCTATATGACCGTGCCAAATAGCAACGAGGTTCTTGTCAGAATCATATACAGGTGAAGCTGAGTAATCTCCACCTGCAGCACCTAAAGCCACATCAGCACCGATAAAGTATTCTTTCCCCGGCTGCGGTCGCTTCCACACCTCAAGGTTACCGTGCTCATCCTTTACGAATACAGGCTTACCACCGTGATTCTCCAATCGTCCCATCTCACCAGGAACGCAATGTTTAAGGTACTCCATCAGCACATTGACATCAAACCTCGGTCTACCTGATGCCAGAAACGATTCTTCAGGCGTACATGGATACTCTTGAGGAAGCTTATCCCTTAGATCCTTGTACTTTCCGTAGTACCAATAGAGTTGGTTCCAGTTCAATCCTTCATGATCCAGCAGGAACTTGAGTTTAGTAAAGAACTCTGACGCTGGATTCAATACATCATGTTTGAACTGTTCCTCTCTCTCGGTATCCTCAAACTTAAGCACGTATTCAGGAGTCAACCACCATTGATAGAACTTAGGCTCCCAGTTATTAGAACCTTTCTCCGCACCATCCCACAAGTCTTTAAACTCGTTCAGTCCGTTAGCTGTTGTCTCCAGGATCTGAATACTATCCTTGGTCAATGCTTCCCCTAAACCTGTCATGATGGAGTCAATGGAATCCCAAAATGCAGCCTCTGAACCATGAAAAAAGTTGATCGTCTTAGAACGACCAACCTCTTTATTACCGGCTGTATTGACTCGCCAGCGGCTATTCAATATATCGAAGTGAAATTCTCTGCGGTTATTGTACTTGATCGATGGTTGTAAAGCTTCCGGCAGTTGATTGTAAATGTACTTGGCCTTATCTTCGAATATCGTATTCGTATTATCGCCGCTATCGGCAAGCGTGAATCCTGAGAAGTTTTTACTGATGATCGCATTAGCTAACTGATAAGCCGTGATAAACGATGTAAAGCCCTGCTGCCTACCTTTCAGGACCAGGAACTTGAGATGTAGTCGTTTTCCAGATCGATAACCATCCTTAGCCATGTTAATGTCATCTAAGAAGCTTTGCTGCACCTCGTTTAAGAAGAACGGCACAGTGTTCTTATCCTTGTCTACGATGACAAAGGAAATCTCGATAAGGTACTCAGGGTATCGTTTGATCTCCTCTCTCACCATAGCGTTTTGGGGATCAACGATATAATTTACTGCAGCGATAACAAATTCATTGTCGCGTTCGATATCACGGTGTGTGTTCCATAGTTCTTTACGTCGGTTGATGATATCTCTGCATGTTCTCATGTGAAGAACTCCTCAAGTTTTTTGTTTACTGTGGCATCTATCTTCTGTTCTTGCTTGTCTACCCAGCCTTCATAATTGTTCTTGAGGTTAAATATTACACCAGCCGTATTCTTAGAAATGAACAACTGTTCCTCCGTGTAATTTTCAATTCTTGCCTTGGCTCTTTTTATTGTGAGGAAATATTCTGCCTTTTCCTCGTAATTTAGCAAGGTTTTTCTATCTACATCCAAGTGAACGGCAAGCCCTGATATCGTAAATGGTCGAGCTAATACTCTTCGTATGTTCCCATCACGGTCATATACCGGCACCCATCCTTTTGAATTCCCATCATCATCAAACTCTTCTTTCCAAATCTCTTCGAAACAAGATTCAAAGTACTCATCAATCTTCCCCTGTAACTCTTCAGCAGATCCAAACTTTAAAGGTCTCCCTACATCAATTGGTTCAAAGTCTGGATTCATATCTTTTATAAGTTGATCTGCCTTTTTCCAGGACATGTCCATTTCCTTTGCAATCGCGTTAATCGTCTTACCATCGGCTAACAGGGCCTGTATTCGTTCCTTTTGTTCTGGCGTGACTCCTGTCGCCATAGTGATCACATCCTCTCAGTATAAAAGATATATTATCCGGCCCCCGCTCTGCTGGGATTATTTGGTCGTTGTTGATGGCCTGTCGTCCTTCATGTACCTTCTTCTATGCAATCTCTGTGCCCTTTTTTTCCTTTTTCTAAGTTAATCCATAACCATTCATCACCTGCAATCTCACCACATACGTCACATGTGTACTTCTTTGAATAGCAGTCATCACAGTAACCACGCATTGCCCCGGATTGAGTTATTTCCTTCTGTTCACCACACTCAGGACATATACCAGTGATCATGAAATCAACTCCTTATAAATAAAAAGAGCAACGGTTATCCGTTACTCCTTGGTCAAATCTTTTTTTTGTGTCAAAATAATTTTTGGTGGTTCCATAGTGATACTTTTGAGGTATATAGCCTTCTGAAATTGAGATATAACGTCCCGTTTGTTATCTTCTGGAATAGAACGATCGTTTATTATCTTAAGCAATTGTTGCATATGTTCATCATGTTCGTTTGGTTGAGATTGTTCAATTGATACATCATACTTGCTTATATCAAATAATTCCACACGTTAGCGCTCCCCGCAAAATATATTCCGGTTTTTGTGTCTCCACGGCGTAACCGGAAAGCCTAGTTAACTTGATCTGGGCAGAACGTCATATTTTAGGAAACACTGTGGTCAACGACTGCGCATTCAGCTACCGGTGATCATCAACTGTTCCCTATGATAGTATTTTAGCATTTACTTTATTGCATTTGCGTGCAAAAAAATGAATTATGCCGTTCTGTTAAGGAATATACCTTCTTCGTCAAACATGTGCTCAAATGTGGTTATTTCAATTTCCTCTGAGGTGAGCGGTTCTAATGCTACAACAAGAGTCTTAATCGCCTCTGTATGCCATCTTGAAACCGTAGAAGGGTCGCAACCAATCTTTGCAGATATTTGTTTGAGAGTAAGTTTGTTTCTCTCCAAGTATTTAAACGTGATAACAATCTTTTGATCGTCGTCGAGAACGTGGTCAACAGCTCCACGAATCATATTCACTATACGATTATACCTAGTTCCGTCTGTTAATCTTCGCTCGTGTAGACGCTTATACATGTTCGTGGGGAATAACGTATCATTATCTCTTCCGCAGTTCATAGCCGCAAATTCGAATGACCGGAAATTCTTAAGAAGATATAATACTTGTTCGTTGCGATTTCCTTTATCCATCTTTTGTCCCTCCTTTAGAGAAAAGGCAGCCTAAGCTGCCCCTTTTTTACTCAGTTCTTTGGTCGTGTTGAAGATTAACAAACTGTTAGTTTTCTCATGATCAATATCGTATGAGGTTGCAAAATCTATTCCACCTAGATATTCGGGCTCTAGTCGTTCACATAGTATCCTTTCTCCCGTAAGAAGGTTAACTACAAACAATCCATCATCTGACTTTCTCCATTCTGCAGCCACAAATACCGGTTTCAGCATCAGGCTACCTCCTTAACTAATCCGAATACAGCCATTTCCAACGCCGCTACTCTATCTTCGAGTGTAAAACCTTTTCCTGCCACTTCCATACTAGTGTTCCCTGCATCCAAGCTGTGCTCTGTGCTTTCCTCGGGTTGAAACACCGTAGGGATTAACTCCAGCCCTTCCCCATCGTCCACCTGAGTATTCGCTTTAGCTTGTTTGGCTTCGTAATCGGCGCGAAAGACCTCGGCTTCTGCAGCCGTCACCTCCCGGTACTTTCCTTTTTCGAGGTAACCAAATTCGATTAATTCATCTGTCTCTGCCATTTTCGCCTGGAATCGTGATTGCCTATTGTCTAACGGCTTAATATCATAGATCGCTGGTTTGGAAGCATTGAATTGTTGTACCAAATCAGCCAAGTTTCCGTTAGAGTTCGTTACCTTAACTTCTTTTGCCCCTACAGCGATTTCAGCACGAAGGTCATCATTATCACTGCTTAAACGTGCAATCTCCTTCTTAGCATCTTCCAGTTGCTCTGCGGCTGCATTACGTTTCAGTTCTGTATCTTCCAGCTCAGCTTTTGCAGTGTTAAGTTCCGATTTTACCTCTACGAAGTTTCCATAGAGTTTATTGTATTGCTGCTGTAACGAATCTTTTTCGGCTGTAAGAACGGAATTCTGATTCTTAAGTTTGGCAACCTCGTTAAGTCGTTTCTCATCGAGATCCATGATCGTTATCTGCACTACTTGGCGTAGGATCTGATAGGCTTCTTCGTTGACTGTCAATTCACGCATACTTAAATCCCCGGCCCTGAGTGTGTCCATGATATACGCGATTTCTTGTTGACTCTCTTCTACCCGTTGTTCGTGTTCTTGCTTATTTTCTGCCAGCCGTAACTCCACTTCCAATCGTTGCGACAAATCTAGCATCTTGGCTTCAAGTTCTGCCACCTTATTACTATCCTTCAGTGCGCCACGTTGATTCTCTGCATGTAATTCCGTACGAGTTTGAGCCAATTCATTTTCGAGTTTCTGTATTTCAAACACTAAAATACACCTCTTCCGTTTTTTTATTTTGCTACTTTTGTTTTTCTAGATACTTTTCTTTTATTTGTCTTTCGATTATTCCTGTTAACCTGTTCACTTACAACTCTCAAATTACATGATCTTCTGTTATCCAAAGTATCGTGATTAATATGATCAACAACCATGCCTGCAGGAATATCATCAAATAGGTATCTTGCTAATGCGACACACATTCCTTTTTCTCTATCCTTATAAGGCTTCGCCCATCCAACCACGTATTTTGATTTTGTATGACTGGAATGATAAAAAGTCCAATAGCCTGGCAATTCCATTGCTCTACTTAAATCTTCCAAATCAACAATTGTCTCATACTTTTTATTTCTCTTTTCAAGAAATATAACTGCTGTATTTCCTCGAATTTCATAACTATTCTTCATAATCACCAACCTATTCAAGAAAATATATGTTTATCTCCGTTTTCCTCTTGTTATCACTTATATTTTACCATATTTCGTGTTTTTTATCTACTAAATAACTACTGAAATACAATATATTGTGTTTAAAGTTATTTCTATGCACTATCCCTCCTTTCAAGTAGTTTTGACTCTCGTTCTGGAAACCACCTAGAAGGTCCGTAGACGAGTTTTTGATTCATTGTATATATTTGCTTGTCCAACTCTATTAGATGGCCTACAACGCTTCCAGATTCGTCTATGAGCGCATATCCGTCTTCTCTTGGTATCCAGCAGTACATCATGCTGATTTCACCTTCTTTTTGTTAAAGTGCATTACACTTCTCCGATCCTTCAGCGGCATTAAAGGTGGTCCATACTTAGCTATAATCTCGGCGTGCTCTTCTGGAGAAGCGGTCCACTCTTTTAAAGATGCCTTTGTCCTTTCCCATTCGACTTTATCAAGTGTTATTGGTTGGGGAACTTCCTGAGGTGATGATACAACTTGCGTTTTAGGCTGTTTCTTTTTTGCCATGTTCTCTTTCCTCGCTTTCTTCTTTCATTTTTTCTGCTAGTGCTAACATTTCAGCGAATTCTTCATCTGACACATCGTTTACATCATTACAACTTTGTACGATTGGAATATTAGGTTTTTCTGATTTACCTTTGAACGGTCTAACCTTTGGTGTTGGATTAATTTGCTGTAATGTGGTCTTTCCTTCTGCTAGCCAGTTATTCAATGTATTGATCGCATAGTTAATGTGTTTATCGCTGCTTTTCTTTATCGCTGCTTCTATTACTTCTATGTCTACAGCTCCGATAAACGAGTAGATTAAATCCAAACTGTAAAGATCGCATTTTTCTACATTGCATTCTTTTATCAGTTTTAAAATAGAATCTTTATGAGGATTTGAATCGAGAGGGAGAGAGTCGGCGGAGCCGGTTCCCTTCCCTTCTTCTTCTATTCCATTCTGTTCTGTTCTGTTCAGTTCAGTTCTGTTAGAAAGTAACATTGGATAACGGTAGTTAACGTTAAATGACTGTGAAATAACAACGCTTAACGCATCGTCATAAATCAGTACATTGATCTTTTCATCCCTACATCTTTCACTATCAAAATTAGTAGAAAGACCGTATCCAACTAGGGTGCATATAAGTCCGGGATCATTAACCATACTGCGGTATTTAATGATTTGATCTATGGCTGCATTGGACAATCTTTGACGCTTAATTTCAAACAGATAACGACCATTATTTTTTCCGGTAGCAATGATATCAATATAAGAATTCTCAATGCGATACTGTCTTTCAACCGAAACAAATTCTTCGTCGTCTATAAATTCGTTATTTATCAGCATTGTCGCTACTAATTCTTCAATATCACTTTCACTTGCCGATAAACTATTGTTATATGATGTTAAATGACTGTTATTTAACGGTGAATAACAATGAGGTGAAGAATACTTGGAAGCTTTTTTTCCTTTAAGTCCTTGCTGATGCTTTTCAAAATCAATAATTTGAATCGCTTTTTCCCCATCAGATTCATACCATATGATTAGTTTTTGATCAGATAAACGCTGAATCGATTCTTTTACTTGGTTTATTGACCTCTCTGACATAGGTACAATTAGAGCCTTTACCTTTGCCGGTGATCCAGGTAACCTTCCGTAGTCATCTGCGTGGGGAATCATCCAGGTAAAGAGCAACATATCGAAAATATCAGGCAAGGTATTTACTTTTTCCGATACTGAAATAACTTTACTTAGCATCCGCTTTTCAGCCATGGGGTTTCACGCCCCTCTCCTGTTCTTTTCATATTCCTCGTACTCACGTATCTTCATCTTGGCCCAATTGATTCGCTCTGTATGCCACTCAATTGAACCACGATCATCGAAACGTTCAGCAACAGCAAGTTCCTGCACAGCACGTTCTAGTTCACGTTCCCATAATGCTTGGTCATCTGTCATGTCTGTTCCTCCCATGGAAGATTGATTTCTGCATAATGTGTTACACATACAAATTGAGTGTTATGATGCATCCACGTAAATGTTTCAGGATCGTATACAGCTACATTCGCAAACTTTCCATCTGATACAAGATAATCTTTTCCTTCTTCGAAGATTTCCGTTTTTACTGGTTTCCACTCGATCACGCTTCTCCCTCCCCTGGAAGGTTAGATTTTTTCAATAATTCAGCCATATCTATTATTGCTTGCCTTGATAAGATTTTTACGTACGAGTCTCCTTCTTCATCTTTGAGTGCAGGAATGACATGGAATACATCATCTTCTTTACTGCCTTTTATGAGCATGTTTTCTTGTCCGAATACATCTACCCATTTGATCATTCTTTACCATCCCCTGGAAGGTTTATAGGTGGTTCCTTATCCTGAATTTTGACTTCCCATCCGCATTTGCAACTCCGGTGAAACATGTCATCTTCGATGATCAGTTTCCCTTCTCCGTTTGCGATATAAGTGTTTCCGCATTCAGGACACGCGCTATATTTTTGCATCAGTTCTAATGATCTGGTGAGTTTCATGCTCCTGCCTCCCCTAATACAGCTAATAGAGCAGCTTTACATATGGCCTCTGGTGCCGTTTCGCCTTGTCTGCTAAACACATCACACTTCCGGCCCCAGTCTGTTAATGTAAACTCGTATTTCCCACCTACTAGATTTTTTAGAGAGAATAGATAGCCTTCATTTTTAAATCTCTCTACTACTTCCCATGCTGCATTCAAGTCGCTTGAGTACATTTTTAGACTTGTATCAATGGGATCTGTGAAATAATGTTTTCCGACTATGGTTATCTCTTTAAAACCCATTACTGCCAGCGCTACCTCTGCGTCCAATTCACGCCCTGGATTCATAGCTTGTATCTCTTCAGGTGTCATGCCTTTCCCTCCTCAAACTCTATTTGCAAAAATAAAAGATTCTTGTTCCCGGTTCAAACGCATCCATTCCATGTAATCTGGATTATCGTCCAAGGCCTCTCCATTCGGCCCGATCAAAAAAGTGATTCCAGGTAGTTTTACTTTTTGCAGTATATTGTTAGGAACCGGAGTTTTATCAAATCTCCTAACGTATTGAGGTGGTGGATTCTTTCGAAGTTGCCCATTCTTTGTATAAATTGCAGGATTCACTTTGCTTCTTCCTCCTTCTCTAGGGGATACAGAGATTCAAGTAAGTCCATAGCCCTGTTCTCACCTTCTGGAATCATCAATAAACCATCATCAATCAGGCTTTCTACCGCTTCACGTAGTTTCTTTTCCCGGTCAAACGCCTTCCAATGTGATTCTGTATACTCGCTTAATTCGACTTGCAGTTTATCAGCACGTTCTTTTTCTGCTGCGTATTGACCTTTCCAATACCTT
>Ga0256790_1000557_pt1 | contig 12075 bp, 10 predicted proteins | sample MC6MC0941MT_FD_190206 | JGI IMG/M metagenome (GOLD analysis project Ga0256790, IMG submission 190206) | Metatranscriptome of enriched soil aggregate microbial communities from Iowa State University, Ames, United States - MC6-MC0941-MT... | ecosystem: Environmental > Terrestrial > Soil >... | reverse complement strand
TCTTCAAGATCCGCCATGACATTGCGGATGGTGGCTGGGGACAAATCGAAGACTTTCGATAGCGTCCGCGAGCCGACGGGCTGCCCATCGGCGATGTAGCGTTCTATCAACGCTTTCAGTAGTGCGCGTGCGCGGTCATCCATAGCAGGTATTTTAGGGAATCTTTTCCAATTAAGGCGATTTTTGTCCCGCAAGCAGATATGCGGCCCCATATAATCGGCTAAACGGCCCATTCCGGGCGCGTTTCGGCTTTCGGATTTCGCCTTTTTGATACGCACGCAGCCATGCACTTTCCAACCGTCGCCCTGATCGGCAGATACCAGGACACCGGCCTGGACACACCGCTGAGAGCACTTGCGCACGCGCTGACGCAAGCGGGCAGGCACGTGCTCATCGATGCGGACACCGCGCGCAACACCGGCCTGACCGAATACCCCATCGCTACCCTCGAAGAGATTGGCCAGAATGCCTCGCTGGCCGTCGTAATGGGCGGCGATGGCACCGTGCTGGGCGCAGGCCGGCATCTGGCCCCTTACGGCGTGCCGCTGGTCGGCATCAACCACGGCCGATTGGGCTTCATCACCGACATTCCGCTGCAAGACGCGCACGGCGCGCTGGCGCGGGTGCTGGAAGGCAGCTTCCAGATCGAAGAACGCATGCTGCTGGAAGGCAGCGTGTGGCGCGGCGATCAAAAAATGTATTCCGCGTCGGCGCTCAACGACGTCGTGCTGAACCGCGCCGGCCGCGGCGGCATGATCGAAGTGCGCGTCGAGCTGGACGGCGCCTTCATGTACACGCAGCGCGCCGACGGCCTGATCATCGCCACGCCCACCGGCTCCACGGCGTATGCGCTGTCTGCCAACGGCCCCATCCTGCATCCCGGCATGAACGCCATGGTGCTGGTTCCCGTGGCCCCGCAAACGCTGTCGAACCGCCCTATCGTGATTCCCGACACGGGCGTGCTGAACATGACACTGACGGCAATGGGCCGCGTGGAAGTCGGCGCCAGCGTGCATTTCGACATGCAAACCTGGTCTGACCTGCAACCGGGTGACCGCATCGTCGTGCAGCGCGCGCCGTACACCATCCGCTTCGTGCACCCTGAAGGCTACAGCTTCTTTTCCACCCTGCGCCGCAAGCTGCACTGGAACCTGATGCCCCAGGCCACCGACAACGTAGAGTAGTAAGCGCCCCGACATGCTGCGCACCCTGCATATCCGCGACTTCGTCATCGTCGAACAAACGGAAATCCATTTCGGCCCCGGCTTTACCGTCTTTTCTGGTGAAACCGGCGCGGGCAAATCCATTCTGGTGGACGCGCTGGCGCTGACGCTGGGCGAACGCGGCGACGCCAGCATGCTGCGCGAAGGCGCGCCGCGCGCGGACATCACAGCCGTCTTCGACACGCCCAAATCCCTGCACGCCTGGCTGGCCGAACGCGAGATCGACGCGGACGACGAACTGTCTCTGCGCCGCGTGATCGATGCGCAAGGCCGCAGCCGAGCCTACATCAATGGCACGCCGGCCACCGTCGCGCAACTGCGCGAACTGGGCGATAGCCTGGTCGACATCCATGGCCAGCACGCCCATCAAAGCCTGATGCGCCCCGATGCCCAACGCGACTTGCTCGACGCCCACGGCGGCCATGGCGATCTGCGCCAAGCCGTCGGCCAGGCCTGGAAGCAGTGGCGCGCGCTGGCGCGGCAATTGGAAGCGGCCGAAAAAGATGCGGCCAGCCTGGCCACTGAACGCGACCGCCTGCAATGGCAGGTCGACGAGCTGGACCAACTGGCGTTAGGCCCGGACGAATGGGAATCGCTGCAATCCGAACACACGCGGCTGTCGCATTCGCAATCGCTGCTGGACGGCGCCTCGCAAATTCTTGAAGCGCTGGACGGCGAAGGCGATTCCGCGCATCACCGCGTCACATCCGCCAACAGCCGCATCCAGCAGATGCTGCGGCACGACCCCGGCCTTAAAGGCGTGTATGACGAGCTGGAATCGGCCCGCATTGCCATCAGCGAAGCCGTGTCTGACCTGAACAACTACGTCAGCCGCGTCGATCTCGACCCGAAACGGCTGGCCGACGTGGAAGCGCGGCTGGGCCTGGTGTTTGAAACCGCCCGAAAATTCCGCACCGAACCCGATGCCTTGTGCGATTTGCGCGATGCGCTGCACGCCGAGCTGGCCGCATTGCAGGCCGCCGGCGACATCGACGCGCTGCGTGCCCAAGCCGTCACCGCCCAAGCCCAGTACGACACGGCCGCGGCGAAACTCACCACGGCCCGCCGCAAGGTCGCGAAAGACCTCGGCAAACAAGTCACGCTGGCCATGCAAACGTTAGCCATGCAAGGCGGCAAGTTTGAGCCCACGCTGGCGGCAAGCGCGCCGTCCGCGCACGGCAATGAGCAAGTGGAATTCCTGGTGGCGGGCCATGCTGGCACCACGCCCCGCCCCCTGGCCAAGGTGGCCTCGGGCGGCGAACTGTCGCGTATTTCGCTGGCGCTGTCCGTCATCGCCAGCCGCGCGGCACGGGTGCCGACGCTGATCTTCGACGAAGTCGACAGCGGGGTTGGCGGCGCGGTAGCCGAAGCGGTTGGCAAACTCTTGCGCGAACTCGGTGAACGCCATCAGGTGCTGTGCGTCACGCACTTGCCGCAAGTGGCCGCCTGCGCCAACAACCAATTCCTGGTCAGCAAGACCGAATCCCGCGGCACCACACGCTCCAGCATCGAAGAATTGGATGCCGCCGACCGTGTCGAAGAAATCGCCCGGATGCTGGGTGGCATCAAGCTCACCGCCACCACACGAGAACACGCGCGCGAGATGCTTGAAGGATTCGGCCAGCCCGCGGGTGAATGACGCCTTCAGTGCGTTACCGGCTAAAAAAGCGGACCGCCCCCGCGCTCAGGCCCGGGGGTCTTCTTTACAACGACGCCCATAAAAAAAGCCCCTACTTAAATGAGGGGCTTTTGATCTCACTGGCCCGCAGTGAGCGCGGCCACGGACCGTGGGGCGGACGCTAGCGGATTAGCGGCCTTTCATGCAGCTGCCGCAGATGCCATAAAGCACCATGGCATGGCTTTCCAGCGCAAAGCCGTTGTCTTTGGCAATCTTCTGCTGGCGCTTTTCGATGTCCGGGTCTGAGAACTCGACCACCGTGCCGCAATTCGTGCAAATCAGGTGATCGTGGTGATCGCCGTCGTTGAGCTCGAACACGGCCTTGCCGCTGTCGAACTGGCTGCGGGCAAGAATGCCGGCTTGTTCGAACTGCGTCAGCACGCGATAGACCGTTGCCAGGCCAATTTCGACGTTTTCGCCAATCAGGGCGCGGTAAACGTCTTCGGCGCTAAGGTGCCGCTGGTCGGATTTGCGGAAAATATCAAGAATTTTCAGGCGCGGAAACGTCGCCTTCAAACCCATGTTCTTCAGTTCGCTTTGGTCGCTCATGGTGTAATCGCTCTCCGTCCGCGTTGGCATGGGCAAGGATTGGGGTGCGCCGCGAGCCGGCTCACCTGAATTCATGCCGCCCCGCGGAACTATCCTTATGAAACCTTTATGATAACGGTTTTGTCTGCTTCCAAATAATAGGGGCGCGTAGTGTCCATGATTGCACGAATTCCCTCCCGCTCACTGAAGACCGGATTGGCCGTTGCCGCCCTGGCCGTCGCCCTTGCCGGTTGCTCGGGGGACAAGTGGGGCTTCCCCTACAAAGCCGGTGTCCAGCAGGGCAACTGGATCACCCAGGAGCAAGTCTCCCTGTTGCAGCCGGGCATGACGCGCGAGCAAGTGCGCTTCGCGTTGGGCAGCCCGACGCTGACCAGCGTCCTGCACGCCAACCGCTGGGACTACCCCTACTACTACAAACCCGGCTACGGCGAAGCCCGTGAACGCAAGTTCACCGTCTGGTTTGAAAACGACCGCCTGACGCGCTGGGAAGGCGACAAGCAACCCGACCTGCAGCCGTATCAACTGAATACGCCCAGCAGCACGGCGGACGAAAAGGCCGACACGCGCCTGGACCGGGACATGGAGCGGATCAAGGAAGACGAAGCGCTGCAAAAGCGTGACTCCGCCGCCCCCGTCAGCCCGCTGAACCAGTACCCCGGCCAGCCCGGCAACGCGCCCGAGCCGCTCCGGTAACCCCAAGGATTTTTTTCATGCGTATTGCAATTGCCGGCGCCAGCGGCCGTATGGGCCAAATGCTGATCGACGCCATCCTCAAGTCCACCGACCTGCAACTGACGGTTGCGCTGGACCGCAAGGGTTCAACCACCCTGGGCCAGGATGCCGGCGCACCGTTGGGCAAACAGACGGGCGTCTCCATCACTGATGATCTCGACGCGCTGGCCAACGCTGACTGCCTGATCGACTTCACGCGCCCCGAGGGCACGCTGGAACACTTGCAAGCTTGCGTCAAGCACGGCACGCGCGCCGTCATCGGCACGACGGGCTTCGACGACAACGGCCGCGCCGCGATTGAAGTCGCCGCGCAAAAGATCGCCATCGTGTTCGCGCCCAACATGAGCGTGGGCGTGAACGCCACGCTGAAGTTGCTGGACATGGCCGCCCGTATCCTGAATTCCGGCTACGACGTCGAAGTGTTCGAAGCACACCACCGCAACAAGGTCGATGCGCCCTCTGGCACGGCCTTGAAGATGGGCGAAACCATTGCGTCGGCCTGGGATGTCGCGTTGCCTGATGTCGCCACCTGGAGCCGCCACGGCGACACCGGCGTGCGCAAGCCCGGCACCATCGGCTTCTCGGTGCTGCGCGGCGGCGATATCGTGGGCGACCACACGGTGTCGTTCTGCGGCATCGGCGAACGCATCGAAATCACGCACCGCTCGGGCAGCCGCGCCACCTACGCGGAAGGCGCGCTGCGCGCCACGCGCTTCCTGGAAGACAAGCACAACGGTCTGTACGACATGCAATCGGTGCTGGGGCTGTAAGCCCTGCCCTGACCCTCGTGCATGAAAAAGGACCCCTGCGGGTCCTTTTTTTCGTTTGCCTTGCGCCGCCGTTCACACCACGACGGGTTCCGGTTCCAGATTGACGCCGTAACGCGCCAACACCGCCGCCTGGATGGCGTGGGCCAGGCCCATGATGTCGGCCGCCGTGGCGCCGCCGCGGTTGACCAGCACCAGCGCTTGCCGGTCATGCACACCGGCCGCACCCAGCGCTTGCCCCTTCCAGCCGCACTGATCGATCAGCCAGCCTGCCGCCAGCTTGTAGCGGCCGTCGGGCTGCGCATACGAGACCAGCCCCGGAAACCGCTCCGCCAAGCCATCGCGCACATTGGCCGCAACGATGGGGTTCTTGAAGAAGCTGCCGGCGTTACCCGTTACGGCGGGGTCGGGCAACTTCGCGCGGCGAATCTCGCAGACCGCGTCGAAAATGCCACGCGCGGTGGGCGTGCCGTCAGCTAGCGCGGCATGGCGTTGCAGATCGGGATATCCCAGTACCGGCTGCCACGGGCGCGGCAGCGCGAACCGCACGCTGACGATGATCCAGCGGCCGGGCGCATCGTGCTTGAAAGCGCTGTCTCGGTAGGAAAAACGGCAATCGGCCGCGCTCATCTCGACCAGGCGAGCGGCCGGCACATCCCACGCCGTCAGGCTGTGAAAGCGTTCTTCGAACTCCACGCCATAAGCGCCGATGTTCTGAACCGGGGCTGCGCCTACGGTGCCGGGAATCAGCGCCAGATTCTCCAGGCCATCCCATCCGTTGTTCACGCAGGTTTCCACGAAGCCATGCCAGCTCTCGCCCCCGGCCGCCTCGACGACCCAGGCATCCGGCCGGGATTCCAGCAAACGCACGCCCTTGAACGCCACCTTGGCCACCAGACCCGGCACACGCTCGGGCAGCACCAAATTGCTGCCCCCGCCTAACACCAGCAACGATTCTGCTTCGCGCGCCAGGGCCGACAAGGCGGGCAATTGCGCCACATCGTCCAGTGACACGAACGCCTGAGCTTGAGAGGCCAGCCCCAGCGTATTGAGCCGGCTCAGGTCTTGCGTGATGGGAATCAGCGCGCTTGGCGCCGGGTTGATAGCAGAAGGATTTGACATGGGTGCTACGGGTTGTGCTATAGTTTCTATCTTCGCTCATATTACTTGATTGAGTGTTTGGGCCTGAATTCACTGCCTTTTTCAACAGCCGCTCTGCAAAGAGATCTCGGCGAAAAAAGCAAAAAGACATCAGGCTCATGAAAAACTCAAAAAAATCATGTAAGATGCGCGCCTTCTGATCGATAACCAAGTTGATCAGAGTGAATAAGAAAACAGGTTCTGAGCAGTGCTTAGTCGGAACCCATGCGGGAGTAGCTCAGTTGGTAGAGCGCAACCTTGCCAAGGTTGAGGTCGCGAGTTCGAGACTCGTCTCCCGCTCCAAATTCAGATTTGCAGCGTTTCTTCAGAAATTCTGCGAATCACTAAAAAGGGCCTACGGGCCCTTTTTTCATGCCTGTTTTTTTCGTGCCCGTGCATACATGGGTATAGGCGGCGAGGCCACACCGACATGGAAGCGGTCCAACAACGCGCACAGGCGCGGGTCGCTCGAATAGCCGATGTTGAAGCGCATATGCCGCTCGAAATCGCCCCGGACCGAAAACAGCGTCCCTCTCAGCAGAAAGATCCCATCGCAAAATGCGGCATCGATAAGCCCGTCGATATCGACCTGCGCGCCCAGCCTTCCCCAAAGAAACAGCCCATCGTTGGGCGGCCCTTCAAATTCCACCCCCACCTCGGACAAGGCCAATCGAGCGGCCGAATGCGCCTTCAGAACGCGCCCGCGCAAGGCACTCAGATGCGCCTGATAGCGCCCAGAGCGCAACACATGCGCCACGATGGTTTCTTGCAATGACGAACTGTGCTGCACCGAAAGTATCTTCGCCTCGATGATGGGTTCGCAGAACGCCGGCGGACACGCGACGAACCCGACGCGCAAGGCGGGGCTCAGCACTTTGGTGAAGCTGCTGATGTAGAAGACGCGGCTAAAGCCATCCAGCGAACTCAGGCGCAGATGGCGTTCGGTGCACAGGCTGCCAAATACGTCGTCTTCGATGACATAAAAGCCATAGCGCTCGGCAAGTGTCAGCAGGCGATATGCGCACGCGGGCGACAGTGTGAGGCCCGTCGGGTTGTGCAGCACGGGCTGAATCACGAACGCCTTGGGCCGGACCTGTTTGGCCACCGCTTCCAGCCTGTCCAGATCAGGACCGTCGGGCGTGCGCGGCACCGACACGATGGCCGCTCCCGTTTTCACGAGCTGCGCCTTATGCATCATGTAGCCCGGCTCTTCGACCACCACCGTGTCGCCCGGCCCCAGCAGCATCCCGCTGACCAGTGAAAACGCATGCGTCGCGCCGCAGGTCGTCACAATCTGCGTGGGCTGCGCATGGACCCTGATGTCGGCCAGGCGCGACGCAATCTGCTCACGCAACAGCGGCAAGCCCATCACGGAGACCGGTGTCGAAATTGACACTTCCTGGCGCATCAAGCGGCCCACCACCGCCGGCGGAATGGCGTCTTCCAGCCAATCTTCCGGCAGGAATCCGGACCCCGCGGGCACGGCATATCGGCCGAGATCAGCCGCATTCAACACATAATCTGCCGCGCAGTCGGGCCGCCGCACGGCGCACTTGTGTTCAGCGTTCAGGATTTCCGGCTTGGGCAGCGCCACGAAAAAACCTGCGCCAACGCGCGAAAACAGCACACCATCCGAGACCAGCCGCGAATAGGCCGATGAGACGGTGAAGATACTGACATCGAGATCACTGGCCAATCGCCGCACTGACGGAAGCCTGGCGCCCACCGGCCAGTGGCCGGCATGGATCAGCCCTTGCACGCCCTCATAAATCTGATCGACGAGCGTGCCTCGTCCCTGTCTATCGAGTGTGAACATACGCTGCGCGTCGAACCTCCCTCGTCTACACGTGTTGAACGCTGCACCAGAGCGGCTCGGCCGAGCATACCCCAAACTGTATGGTCAAACGCCCATAACGGTTTGCGCAGCAACATCAGAAAGGTCATCTGTTCGAATACGGGCGCCGCACCTACTCTGGACATTTGAGTCCTTGCGCAACCCCACTCTTCAGGCGACTTCCCATGATGACGCTCCCGGTTCCTGTTTCGCCCCCCGACTTCCGCGCCGAAATCGATGCCTTGCTTGAGCGCCGGTTAACGCGCTTCTACCAGACGGTCAAGGGCGCGGATCATCTGCTGACCAGCGATGCCATTGACCCGGAATACTACAAACGGCATGTCATCGAGATCATCCTGCGCCTGCGCTTGAAGCGCGTGATTGACGCCCTGACGGTCCACTACTTCACGAAGACCGATCCGGTGCTGGCCAAGAAATGGGCGGGATACACCGAAGACGAAATGCTGCACGACAGCCTGTTCGCCACCGACCTGGAACGCATCGGGGTGAGCAAGGAAGAGATCTATTCCACCGACCCGCTGCTGTCGACGAAGCTGCTCCAAGGGTATTTCTATTACGGACTGGAGCATGAAGGCCGCCCGCTGGCCTCGCTGTGCAGCGCTTACCTGATCGAATCGCTGGCGAACAAGACACAGCCGAAGTGGATCAGCAATATCGAACGCAACTTTGGCGATGGCGCGGCGAAGGGCCAGTTCGCCCACGCCAGCAATGACATCGCCGACGAGCACATCGATTTCGTCTGGAGCGTGTTGTCGACCTTTGCCAACACCGAGGCTGACAGACGGCGTATTCGCGACCACTTCGTCAATATCGCCGTGCTGTTCGAGGCCTTCTATACCGAAATGGCCACCAAGTTCCTGGACCGCCAGGAAAACCACGAGCCGATTGTCGACACCATTGCCGCCAATTAGCCTCGCCCATGATAAGAATCAGCCGGTCCGTGTTGCTGCACCGCTTGAAAACGGCGGGCTACGCCATCAGCTCCGTCGTACTGATCAGCTGGGTAACGGATGCATTGAACGAAGGGTTGATGTTCAAGCCGCTGCTGCGATACCTGTACCCGCAGGCCGTCGAGAACTACCAGCATCCGTTCACCGACCACCCCAGCCTGATGATCTGGCTGGTGCCGCTGCTGGCCGCGTTGTTCCTGATGTTCGCCACGTCCACGCTGGCCGTGCACCACTTCAAGCGCCGCCATCTCTATCGCTTGAGCCAGCCCGTCGCGGCGCCTGCCATGGCGCATCTGGTGACGCGCGCAACAGGCGGCCAGGCACTGCTGGATGCGCTGCCGATGAGCGGGCGCCCGCCCTTGCATACGCTGCACGCCCTATATCTGCAGCCCAACGAGCTGACACCGCTTGAAGCGCCCTGCGCGGCGATCGCCATTCGGCTGCGCGCGCGCGCTCTGCCGGACACACCAGACATCCACCAGCAATACACGCGGCTAGGCCACATCCTCGAACACATCCGCCGCGAGGCCGGACCCGACGAACGCATTGCGTTTGATCTTTCGCACCTGCCGCCGGAGCTGGCTAGCGCCGCCACGCTGGCCTGCCTGGAAAACGATGTGATGCTCTGCTATCTGGACGCCAAGCAGGTGTTGCGCACGCACCGGGTCATCTGCGAAATGCGCGAGTAATCCCCACCCTGCAATCCCAAATTCCCGCATCCATGAAAAAGCCCCCGCCGGGAGAACCCGGAGGGGGCTGGAACGTTCAGTCGTTGACCTCCTGACGCTTAGCGCAGAATCCAGGCGTCACGCCAATGCGAACCCGTACCCGGCGCGTAGTGCGACGGCGAAGCGCTGCACCAGCCTTCATACGGCCACAGCTTGCACTCGTAGGTCTTGCCGCCGTTCTGGACCTTATCGCCCGCTTTGTAGGTCGTGCCAACCTGGTACTGCGGCACGCCACCCACCGCCGGCTGAGCCGTCACGGTAACGGTATGGCTGGCCTGGGCCTCGCCGCGCGCGTTGCTCACCGTCAGCGTAAAGCGGTACGGCGTGTCCTTCGTGGCGGCCGGCGCCACAAAGCTCAGGTCGGCCTGATCCAACGTGGCCGCCGAAATGCCTGCGGGCGCCGTCCAACGGTAGCGCAGGTCCGTGCCAACCGAGCCCTTGCCCGACAACGTGACGCGCTCACCCGCGCGCACCTTGGCAGGCCCGCTCAGCTTGGCTTGGGGCGCGATCACTTCCGGGACCTGCTCCTTGGCCTTGACCTTCACGACATGGCTGGCCGTTGCGGTGCGGCCCCGTTCGTCGGTGACGGCGAGCTTGAACGTGAAGCTGCGGTCCGCACCCAAAGGCGGCGCCGTGAAGGACGCGGCGTTACCCGCAGCATCCAGCGGCATGCCATCCATGCTGGTCCAGACAAACTTCAGCCCTTGGCCCGTCGACGCGCTGGCCGACAACGTCACGCGCTCCATTGCCTTGGCTTCGACCGGCCCGCTGATCTTGGCGACAGGCAACGGAATCGGTGCGGGTTCCAGATCGCACGCTTCCGGCGACTTCCAGGGCTTGCCCCACGGCGCCGAGTTCACGTCCGGCGCCGCATCCACGTTCCAGTAGTTCTGGTGATACAGCTTGCCCTTGTAGGAAACGGCTTCGTTCGGAACGTTGTAGATCTTCTTGGCCTCCCACGCAGGCGCCTTCGCGCACACGCCGACCGCGGCCTTCGCCTTGACCTGAACGCCATGATGCGTGGTCGCGGTGCGGCCTTGCGCGTCCGTCACCTTGACCGTGATGCGATACGCCACGTCCTGCGTGCTTTCCGGCGCGACGAAGCTGGCTTCAGCTCCTTGCTTGGCGAACGTCAGCGCCGGCTGGCTGCTCCACGCATACGACAGATCCTTGCCGCTGGACTTGGCGGCGGACAAGACGACCTTGTCACCTGCCTGTGCAGTGGCGGGTCCGCTCAAGTGGGCTTGAGGGAGTTCCCCGCCCAGGGCGTCGCCGCCCAGCAGTTCTGCCGCACGCACCAGGTCAGGTTGCACGCCGATGTTTCTGACCGGGTCCACGACCGGCAGCGGGTTGCCGCTGTCCACCAAAATCTGGCGCATGGTCTGGGGCGGGATGTTGCCCAGGCCGCGTTCACGGGCCAGGCTCTGCAACCATGCCACACCGCCCGCGATGATGGGGTTGGCGGACGAGGTGCCGGAGTAGTTCATCGTGTACAGGTCGTGCTTGCCATCCGCCCATGTGGTCGTGGCCACCTGCCCGCCCCAACTGAACACGTCGACCCGGCTTCCATATTCGGAGAAGCCTGCTCGTGCTCCGCTGGCGGGGTTGGCTGCGCCCACATAGATCGAGCCGGAATCCCGCACGCGGCGGTCATAGCGGCCCTTGAACCACGGATCATCCAGGTTGGCGTTGCCGTTGGCGGCCGCCAGGATGACGTGCACGCCCTTTTCCTGGACCAGGTACGAGATGGCGTCGAAGACGGCATCAACGTGCTCAACCGGCAGGTAGCACGTCACATTGGGGCCGCAGCCATTACCCCATTTGTAATGCACGCCAATTTGCAGCACGTCGCCAGCACGCAGCACGTGGCGCAGGTCGATCATGCCGGCGACGCTGTATTTCGTATAGCCCGCTTGGGCATTCGGCACCATGCCCGTAATGCCAAAGCCATTGTTCTGGCCGAACATGATGCCGGCCGACATGGTGTCGTGGCTACCGGTCACCGCGTTGGCGCCGTTATGCACCATGAAAGGCTTGGGCAGGTCGATGTGGTCATAGTCCCAGTGTTCGATCTCGTTAGAGAACAAACGGACGTTGTTGCCATAGTGGCCCGTCAGGCGTTGTGCTTCAAACGCGTTGATGCCGCCCAGCTTCCAGGCAGCATAGGGCGCAGCGGGTCCCATATAGCTTTGGCAGTTCCTGCCGTTGGTCGGGGCGCACTCGGTGAAGTCGGAAATGCCCGCAATACTGTTGGCGGGTTCGGCGCCACTATCCGCGCCTTCCTTCATCGACATCGGAACCGGCTCAATCTGAGCACTGTCGACCAGCGGATTGGACAGCAGTTGCGCAACCAGCGCTTCCGCATCGACACCTTGCAGCGCCTCAGCGGGAATCTGGTAATAACGCAGCAGGTTATGGCGCTCCAGCGCCTCAATGTCTTCCACGCTGCGAGA
>Ga0256790_1000545_pt1 | contig 12190 bp, 14 predicted proteins | sample MC6MC0941MT_FD_190206 | JGI IMG/M metagenome (GOLD analysis project Ga0256790, IMG submission 190206) | Metatranscriptome of enriched soil aggregate microbial communities from Iowa State University, Ames, United States - MC6-MC0941-MT... | ecosystem: Environmental > Terrestrial > Soil >... | reverse complement strand
TCATAAGTGTTTTTTTTGGTTATAAAAGAGGTTGCAAGTTTCTTACTTCAACCTCTTTTTTTATATTATAACTTCTTTACAAAATTTATTCATCAATTATTTTTCTGGTTTTTGCTGATCTAATCTCACATTTTCAAGATAAAAAAGGGCTTCAGTGGAAGCCCTTTAGTGAAAATAGACCTTAATTTACAAGGGCCTAACCTCTACGATTATAAAGTGTGCGGTACGTTGCTTAATAAACCATTTACCATCCTGTAAAACATAGTTATCATCATATCTTACGCTGTAGTCTGAAAGCACATCCTTTCCCTCAGCCTCCCTTATCATTTTGATTTGTGTGAAAGAAACCCCTGTAGTGGTATTACCATCAATTTTTACGGTATGCTGGCCGTTTAGCGTAAAGTACGTCTTTACTGCCGAAGCATGTCCCGTAAATTCTTTTTCAAGATTATCTCTTCCATCCGTATTTCCAACTAATGCTCCGTTCATATAAACTGTGTAGTTAGCATCCGTTGTAAAAACACCAACCATCTCAGATATTTTTTTCTCATCTCCCAATGATGCATATGCATCAATTAGATCTCTTAACTCTTCTTTGATTTTCAAAATTTCTAAATTCATAATATTATTTGATATTAATTAATGTTGTTGATTTTTCTGTTCTACTGCTACGTTTTTTCTATTATTGTACGATTGATTTTGGTTCACCTAAAAAAAGTGTTCTGTCACGTAGAAATGCTGTTATCCATACCAATGCCAAAGGAATTCCAGGATTTAGCATAGAGCCATCGTGCGCTAATTCAACAGCCATTGCTCCTGCCAGATAGCAGCTGATTAAAATGAAACCTATACGCATTGTTTTTGGGAAAGCAAATAAAATAATGAATGTAATTTCCATTAACCCCAGTACAGTTGCCGAATTAGGCAGATTGAACTTTACCAGACCATCTACCGACCATGGTAAATGAATCGCTTTCATCAAGCCGCTAAGTCCAATCATAAGCGTTACCAGAACAGTAAGTACGATTGTAAATATTTCCTTTGAATTTTTTCTCGCCATAATTTTATTGATTTTGATGTTCTTTAATTATTGTTTGACAAAATTACTGTATATTTGCTTACAATTTATTAGTCGTTACATAAAGGTTAGCGACTAATTTTAAAGAACCAAAATAATGGACAATACAAAACAAATTCAAGAACTACCTTCAAATAAAGAATTTACAGAAGAATGTACGCGTGTATTGGCAGCAGTCAGTGACGCATTATATGCTATTGGTGGAAAATGGAAGTTAATGATAATAATTGCCATGGCAAGGGGTAACAAGCGGTTTACCGAAATACAAAAACAGGTTAGTGGCATTTCCGCAAGGGTTCTTTCCAGCGAATTGAAAGAATTGGAAATGAACGGCTTTATCGTTAAAAAAGTTGCTGTAGGTTATCCTGTAAGTATTGAATACGAATTACTTCCTTACAGTAGAACCTTGGAAGAAGTTGTGGGAGCAATGACCAAATGGGGTATGCAACATAGGGAAAAGATTAAAAGTGATATGTCTTCGGGCAGTTAGTATTTCGTACCAACTTTTCGCAAGACCCTTCAACAGGGAAAATAAATTTATGTCTATATTTTATTAGTTAAGAATGGATAAGATTGCAGTTATCGGCGGGCTTGGTACATTATCGGGCGGAGACCTATTTTTTAAGTTATTAAAGAATCCAAGGGTACTCAAAAATCAGATGGATTATCATTTTATGTTTGAGCAACAACCTTACAGCCAGATAAACCTACCACTACATCACGAGGAAGATATTAAGTCCAGAAAATACTATACCTACAAAGTATGCAAGAATTTTGAGAGTAAAGATGTAACAAAAATCCTGATACCCTGTTTTGCCAGCCATTCCTTTTTGGACGAATTACAAAAAGAAATCAGTATTCCGATTATAAATATTTTCGAGGCTCTTTCAAGATATATAGGTTCCAGATACGAAAAAGGTATTCGTATTGGCATACTTACTTCTGATTTCGTGAAGGAAAGTTATTTACTTGGTCGTTACTTTATGGAATATGAACTTGTCTTTCCAACGAACCAAGGGCAGCTGATGGAGTCGATTTACGGAGAACATGGCATCAAGAATGGTTATTTTGATGGACTGCCCTTGGAATATGTCTTTGAATCCTGTACTGAATTAATAGCTTCAGGCTGTGATGTTATCCTCCCAGGTATAACAGAACTTTCCCTTATCACTGAACTGCTCTGGAAAAGGGGAATACCTATTGTTGATGTCAATCAGATCTATGCAGACTATGCAGTGGAAAACGAAAATTATAGCAATAACATAGGGAAGCCTTTCAAACTCGGTATTCTTGGCGGTGTGGGACCATCTGCTACAGTAGATTTTATGAATAAGATCATACAAAATACACCGGCAAAGAAAGACCAGGATCACATCAAAATGGTTGTGGAGCAAAATCCGCAGATTCCCGACAGAACAGCGAACCTTGTATTTCAGGAAACTGATCCCACTCTTGCCATGTTTTCCACATGCAAGCGTCTTGAGGCGGAAGGAGCTGATGCTATAGCCATTCCCTGTAATACTGCACACGCATTTGTAAAAAGCATACAGGAACACCTCAATATTCCTATAATCAATATGCTGAACACAACAGCGGAATTTATAGATGGACAGTTCGGAAAGAGTTCAAAGGTCGGGCTTCTTGCAACAAACGGGACCATCCAAAGCAGGGTTTATTACGATGTACTAAACGAATTCGGTTTTGAAGTTATTATACCGGATAAAAAAAACCAGCGACACGTAATGGAGAGCATATATGGCGAATTAGGTGTCAAGGCAGGATTTACTGACGGATTCTGCAAGAGCGAAATCCTAAAGGCCACAGATTATCTCATAGATCAAGGGGCAGACGTAATCATCTTAGGTTGTACCGAACTTCCGTTGATGTTTACCGAAGATAACGAACTAAACAGGAATGGTAAAAAAATTCCTTTGGTAGACCCTACTCTTGTTTTAGCAAAGAAAATAGTGATGATTTCAGGAAAATAACAAAATATTTTTTACTAATCAAAAGATTGTCTGATATTTATAATAAATATCAGACAATTCAATTTTTTAACATCAGTTTAATTCTTTTATACATTAATCGAATTCTGTTTTTATTTCAACTAATTTTAAATCTCCTTCTTTACTTCTGACTAAACTATTGTTAATTTTGCTAGAAAAATCTGCACCCCAATGAAGGATATTCATTATTGCTTATTAAGAAGTTGATTTTCAAACTTCATTATCTCATCAATTTCATTGATAAGGTAACGTCTAGGAATGACGTGTTGAAATAATAGCCATACCGTTCAAATAATTAGGCGAAAATCCGACAACTTTTCTGAATAAAGGACTCATAAGTTTACTATTAAAAAAAACCAACTAACCTTTTTATTATTAGTAATAAAAAGTAACTTATTTTATGATACTTTTTATTAACAATGTACTTAATAAAAGACTGTACTCATGTATGAGACATTAAAAACTGATAATACGTTGGAATAATTAATTAAAAAAATTAAACAGAAAAGGATATGAACTAAACTATTTTGGAGGAACAGTCCCTGCAGGTTTGTTGGTAATTCAGAAGGCTCTTACTGTTGGTGAAAAAGTGACTGCATATATAAGACCTTTTGTATTAAGGTTTTAAAGAGTAAACCTGCAACAGGTAAAATACATATTGGCTACGCAGGTGATGGAAATTTTAATTTTTTCGAACTTAGCCGTGCTGGTTTAGCTGATTTTTAATAGAACAAATTAGTAGCACAAAATATTAATATAAAGCTCCGGCTATAAGTAAATAGAACCAGCCTTTCAGAACTACTACAGTCGTAAATTAATTATTTGATATTACAGCGATTAAAAACAATGCTCATTCATAACATAACGAATGAGCATTGTTGATTTTTATTATTTAAAATGTTGCAGCATCAATGACATAACGGTAACGTGCCTGCTTGTTTAATACTTTTTCCCAAGCCTCATTAATCTGTGTTGCTGGGATGATCTCAATTTCTGGTAGTACTTTATTATCAGCACAGTAATGAACCACTTCCTGAGTTTCCGGAATACCACCGATCATCGAGGCGTTAAAGTTCACTCGACTGTTGCCGAGTCCCATTGTGTTCAAGGTTATTTCAAAACCTGCTGGCATACCAACTTGCGTAAAATGACCATTAGGTTTCACTGCTGAAATGTAGGCAGCCAAATCAAATTGAGATGGGATTGTTGAGATCATGTAGTCCAATTTACCTTTGTAGGGTTTTAATTTTTCCAGATCATCGATAACAATCACTTCTTTTGCCCCAAATGCCAGGATATCATTTACTTTATCTGGGGACGTTGTGAAGGCATAAACCTTTGCACCTTTTGATACAGCGATCTTAACTGCTAAATGTCCAAGACCACCAATTCCTGCCACACCTACTTTGTCTCCAATATTAAAATTCGCATTCATAAGTGGTGAATAAGTGGTGATACCTGCACAAAGTAATGGTGCTGCTTCTTGCATAGAAATGTGTTCCGGGATATGGACAGCAAAATGGTCTCTGACAACAATATTGTTAGCGTATCCTCCTTGAGATATTCCTGATGGCGAAGACGGTTCAGGATAGCCATACGTGAAAGTGGTTTTTCCCTTATCACAGTTTTGTTCTTCGCCGTGCTTGCAACTATCGCATTCCATACAGCTATCAACCATACAGCCAACACCTGCACGATCTCCAACCTTGAATTTCGTAACGTTTTTTCCAACTGAAGCCACGATTCCGACAATCTCGTGTCCGGGAATCTGGGGATATTGTTGATCTCCCCAATCCCCTTTCATTTGATGGATATCTGAATGACAGATACTGGCAAATTTTATATCTATCAAAATATCGTTATCACCAACAGGTCTTCTTTCGAATTCCCAAGGACTTAATTTTCCTGAATTATCTTTTGCGGCATAGCCTTTAGACTTAATATTCTTACTCATATTTTTATATTTATTTGTTTGTGCGAAGAACTATATTGGATTAGCAAGTATAATTCCAGCAGTTGCGATAGAAGTGCGTTGAATAAATTTTCTTCTAGAGAAATTATTGTGATCCATTTTGATATTACTAAATATGCAATTGCCAGTTCAGAATTCAAACATTGCGAACCAACATCCGACTGGAGTAGTATCAAAGGAAATGGTCATTTAAAATAAAATGTTTCAACCTTCAATATTTGTTTTTTTTACATCATTAACAAATATTGAGATTTGATCCTATGGGACTTGATGATTATTTCAAGTTCATTCTGAAGAATGCATCGACCTTATCGAAAGGAATAACATCAACTTTATCATATAAATCTACGTGAACAGTATTTGGAATGATCATCAATTCTTTTGGCTCCGATGCGTTTTTGTAAGCATCTTCACTAAAATAACGAGAGTGTGCATTTTCACCAGCAATCAGTAATATTGGTCTTGGAGAAATTTCCTTGATGTAGGTTAGTAAAGGCATATTTACAAATGAAATTGCATTTGTAGCCAGCCAACCTCCGTTTGAATTTACAGAGTTTGCGTGGAAACCACGTGGTGTTCTGTAATAATCAAAATACTCCTTTACAAATTGTGGCTCATCACCTTTTAATGTTTCAGGTAAATTTCTTGGTCCATCAGCCGGTTTTCCATTTTCTGCGTCTAAGTAACGTTGCTGACTCATCTGTTCAAGATGCGCAGTACGTTGTTCTGGTGTTGTTGAATCATTATATCCTTTTGACATAACTCTTGTCATATCGTACATACTGGTTGTTACGATTGCTTTGATACGCTTATCAACAGCTGCAGCATTTAATGCCATACCTCCAAAACCACAGATTCCGATAATTCCAATTTTTTCTCTGTCTACAAAAGACTGTAATCCAAGATAATCAACAGCGGCGCTGAAATCTTCCGTATTAATCTCTGGAGACGCTAAGTTTCTTGGTTCGCCTGCACTTTCACCTGTATAAGAAGGGTCGAATGCTATTGCAGCATAACCGCGTTCAGCCATAATTTGCGCATACAAGCCTGACGATTGTTGCTTTACGGCTCCAAAGGGTCCACTGATCGCAAGTGCAGATAATTTTCCTGGGCCTGCATTTTTTGGAAGGTATAAATCTCCGCTTAAAGTAATACCATAACGATTTTTGAAAGTAACTGTTTTACGCGTTACCAAATCACTTAATTTGAAAGTGTAATGATCTGTTTGCTCTGTCGTTTTCATCTTTTCTGAATTTTTATTTGAATTTTTTTGCTGTGCTGACAATTGTCCCAATGACAATAAAACAGCTACGATAGTTAATGTTAGATTTTTCATTTTAATATATTTACTTGATTAAATTCTTTACCTATCACCGGATTCAGCCACGATAACTGTATATCATCTTTAAATTTTGTTTTTGCAATCAGTATTGCTACTAAGGTTTTCATTGTAATAACTTCTAGAATCATATAGATAACCTGCCAATTATATATAGTTGGTATAGAGGTTTTTAATAGAATTATTATTGCCTGAACTAAAGCAACGCTACCCATGGCAAATCCCATTAATTTATGTTGTTGGCTTTTTGTCATCAAACTAATGATCATCCCAATCGCAGCTGTAAAGAAGACCATTATCCAAAAAGTAGGTACAAATGGAGCAACTACATTAGAAATAAGAAATAGGGACAATGCCCACAACATCATCTTTTTTCGGCTGATTAAAGATGCTAACAAAATTAGAAATGGTGCTGTTATGAAAATGTTCAGGGCAAATATGCTAAGCAAATATTCAATTTGGCCAATACCAATATTGTAATAAGAAGCTACTTGAGTAAGTACTCCGATAATGCCAAATTCAGTGCTGATTATACTGATTGCTCCGAGGCAACCTGCGCATGCGATTGTTTTCAGTCCTAAATTTCTATTATCTTTATTCATATCTTTTTCTGCGTTGTTATTACAGTACAAAGATATTTCGGAATTGATATTAAAAAGTAACGATTATCAATCCATAAGTTAAGAATTTCAAACTTCCGTCAATCTGAAAGCTTTTGGATTTGTTCCCGTGACTTTTTTAAAAAAGTTATTAAAGTAAGTAGGATAGTCGAATCCCAGTGCAAATGCTACCTCAGAAATACTCCAATCGGTATGTAGTAACAATGCTTTAGCTTCTGTTATGATCCGTTCCGTAATATGTGTAGTTGTCGATTTTCCGGTGACTTCTTTAACAACACGATTTAAGTAATTGATATGCACATTTAAATGTTGTGCGTAATGTTGTGCTGTCTTTAATTTGAGTGGGTTGGCAGTAGTTTCAATCGGAAATTGTCTTTCTAATAATTCAAGAAAAACTGATGACAACCTCACAGAAGCATTTTTATTCTGTTCAAAATTTTCAGAAGGTTCCATCTTTAGAGATTCATGGATAATAAGACTGATGTAATTGCGAATTAGTTCATCCTTAAACACATAATCACTTTCCTGCTCAGAAATCATTTTTTCGAAAATGGTATTGAGAAAGATTCTTTGCTCTTCTGTGATTTTTAAAACAGGTGTTCCGCCAATTTTAAAAAACGATGACTGCTGTAAACTTTCGGAGCGTTCGGAATTTTTAAAGAATTCTTCTGAGAAAAGAATAGTATAGCCTATATATGTAGTAGAAATGGTCTCCCATGAATAGGGAATATGAGGATTCCCAAAGAATAAAATTGTTCCTTCTTGTTCATAGGTTTTGTCAGAATAGTGAATTCTACTTTTACCTGTTGTCAAACAGATTTTATAAAACTCTTTTCTGCTATAGTTTCTGGTATGGCTACTATCATCTTCAAGCTGAAATGCTTTAAATCCTTGAAGTTTCAATTCAGTGTTAAACTCTGAAACTACTCTAATTACTTTATCCTTCATTCTGCAAATTTAAGAAAATCAAACTTAAGTTTGGATTACATAATAAAAAAAACCGTACAAATAAGACTTTTCAGCTCACTGTACGGTTCTTTCAAATTCGTGTAGAAGCTTTAATAGATTAAATTAAGAATAAACGGTTCTTAAAAAATCTTCTAAATTAGTTGGCTTTCTACCTAGTATATTCTCCAAATCACTACCCGTGACATTGAATTCATCTTGTGCCTGTGCTTTTACAAAAGATACTAAACCATTAATGGCGTCATCTGGAACACCTGCTGATTTAAGCTTTTGTTCAAATTCTTCAGTACTTGGCGATACATAACTGATAGACTTGCCTGTAATATATTTCCATTTTCTTCATTAATATCAGATACTGCAACTTTAGCTCCTTCGCGGGCATATAACATAGCAATAGCCTTACCTATGCCGGAACCGGCACCAGTTACAATAGCAACTTTATCTTTTAACTGTGACATAACTTGAATTTTATTGATGATTTTAAATTTACGATTTATACCAGCCTTGTACAAAAGGTGCACTCTTAAAAAAATGATAAAATATTAGGATCTGAAACGCTGCCCGATAAAGAATTTCCATAAAATGATTAACTTGTAAGTACTGTTAAGAGAAAAAGAAACAACTATTTAAAAAAATTAAAAGTGAAGGTATTTTTAAATAAAACGATTCCGCAAGCCGGTATGAGATTACTGCAAGGCAGCACTAAAGTGGAACTGATACAACCAACAAGCGAAAATCCATCAAAAGAAGAGTGGTTAAATTATTGCAGGCAGGCAGCAATTATTGCCAATGTAGGCAAGAATACTTTTGACAAGGATTTTTTTGACCAATGTCCCAACGTTAAGGCAATAGCTTTATTTTCGGTAGGATATGACCATGTGGCAATTGAAGAAGCTACAAAAAGAAAAATAGCCGTGACCAACACACCGAACGTTCTCAGCAAAGCGACTTCTGATGTAGCTTTTCTTTTAATGCAGGCGGTTGCAAGAAAAGCATCGTATAATTTTAATAAAGTGAGAACAGGCAAATGGGACGTGGATTTAGATCCGACAGAAGATTTAGGGCAGCAATTATACGGTAAAACCTTAGGTGTTTTTGGATTGGGCAGAATAGGTTATGAAATGGCAAAGAAGTGCAAGTATGCTTTTGATATGGACATTATCTATCATAACAGAAACAGAAATCACCAGATTGAAAAACAACTTGGTGCACAATACGTTTCGTTTAACGAATTAGTACAGCTTGCCGATGTTTTGAGTATTCATGCCAATTACAGCTACGAACAGGAAAACCTGTTTAACAGCGCTGTTTTTGAACAGATGAAAAGCAATGCTATTTTAATAAATACTGCCCGTGGGGGTTTTATAAATGAAGATGATGTTTACGAAGCTTTAACTTCCGGTAAGATATGGGGTTTAGGTATGGATGTAACGAATCCGGAACCAATGAAAACCACCTCTGCCCTTTTATCATTAAGTAACGTATGTATTTTACCCCATATTGGATCGGCAACTGAGGAGGCACGAAACGGCATGGCAGAATTAATGGCACAAAACGTACTTGCTTTTGCAGAAAACAGAGAAATGCCTACCATTGTAAATCCGGAAATTTATCTTTAAATACAACAAGTATTTTTTACATAATGTAGTTTAATTTCTATTATGGTTAGGAGAGAAATTTATGTAACAGTAAATTTCACACGTATACTTTTACTGAAAAGCAAAAGTTCCTCTACACCCTTCGGGGTGTTTTTTTACGCTTGTATTTAAAAACAGATTGCAGAGCAATGCTATCTGAAACTTTTAATATAAAAGAAAAAATTGAAAAAGATATTTGACGGAAAAAGCTACCATTTACTTATCCTTACACAGTATCTTCCTTTTGAATATTTTCTTTACACAGCTTAATCTGTTTCTGCATTTGTTTTAGTTCGTCTATTTTTTTTGCTATTTCAAGCAATCTTTTATCAAGTACTTCTATTTTAGCCTTTTTGCTAATTAGCTTTTGATACCATGCATCTACAACCTCTTTAATTTCTGACAATGTAAATCCGACCGCTTTCGCCATCTGAATAAACCTTATTTTATCTATTACATCTTCGCCATAATACACATAATTATTTGTAGTAACTTCCTTCTTCTTTTCGCCGCTGATTAATCCTGATTTTTCGTAAAAACGGATCGTTCCTACGGGTATCCCCGTTTCTTTAGATAGCTGACTAATTAACATCATATGTTAAATTTTTTATAAATATGAAAGTATGCAGTATACTACATACTTGTTGGTAGCAAATTTACTATTTAGCTTTGTTCTGACAATTAAGAATTTAATAAATTTGATATGGACAGGCGCGAAATACTAAAAAAGGGAAGTTTAATGCTGGCAACATTAGCTATACCAAATACCTTAACAGCATCAGTAAATTTAAATAACATGAGAACAACACAGAATTTTGATACAGGCAAACTAATTGAATCGGTGCCAAATTTTTTAAGCCGTTATGCTAAGGTTAACGGCACAAAACTACATTATTTGACAGGTGGAAAAGGCGAAACATTAATTTTAATTCCAGGATATCCGGAAACATGGTGGGCTTACCACAAGATAATGCCTGCACTGGCTGAAAACTATCAAGTAATTGTTGTTGAAATGAGAGGTATGGGACAATCTGACAAGCCTATGGACGGATATGATAAAAAGAATATGGCTAAAGACGTATACGAACTTGTAACAAATTTAGGGTTGCAAAAAGTACATATTGCCGGACATGATATAGGAGCTCATGTGGCATATAGCTTCGCGGTTAATTATCAGGATAAAACTTCAAAACTTATCATGCTTGACACACCCCATCCTGATGCGGGTATGTACAACCTGCCTATGCTGCCGATTTTAGGAGTAGATTATGTTTATCCGTGGTGGCTTGCCTTTAATCAGGTTAAAGAACTACCTGAACAACTTTTAGAAGGTAAGATGAACTTAGTAATAGACTGGCTTTTTGACAATTTGTTAAAAAACCCTAACAGCATGACAACGTTTGACAGAGCGGTTTACACATCTGCCTATAACGACAAAAATGCAATCCGGGCGTCTAATGCGTGGTATCAAACAATACCTCACGATATTGAAGACAGCAAAACATACAGTAAGCTCAATTTACCTGTGCTTGGTATTGGTGGCAGTGGATTTGAGATACTGAAGATGTGGCTACCAAATGTAGCAACAGACTTTAAAGTGGAGAAAATAGAAGATTGTGGGCATTTTATTCTTTCAGAAAAACCAAATGAAACCGCTGAGCTAATTATAGATTTTTTGAGGTAAAGAGTACAATGTAAAGCACAAAAACAGCATCATATCTAGGATAAAAAATGTTACAGCAAGAATTTATTTAGTTTATTTATATCTTTAAAAAGCTGTAATAAAAATATTAATACACGATTATATTATTGCGAATATGGACATTTTGTAGAAATTTTAACCAATTACTCTTTTATGATAACAAAAGTGCATAAAAGTTAAAATTCAGTGCTACAATAAATTGTATTAATTGTTAAGAAATACGAAAAAAGGCATCTGAATTGTATTTAATAGGATGTTGAAAGTATTTTATTTTTTGTTTTTGATTAGAACGTCCGGTATAAGTATCGGACGTTTAACACTCTTAAATAATGAGCAAAAGTTTGAATGAACTTTTAATAGCACTTGTTACAAGCGTTTGAGACACAATTTAACCATAAGTTAAAATAGTTAGGTATGCAGTTTATAAAAAACTTTATTGAGAAGAGCGCAACAAAAGACCTGGTAGAAAATGCACCAACGCTGCAAAAGGTGCAAGAATTTTTTAATCACTGTTCCAATAGAAACATCAGATCGGCTGCTGATTATTCTCATCAATTTAAATACGGTATCGGATCCTTAATCAGCTGGTATATTAGTGAACCGCAGGCAGCACATTCATCAAGCATTTCAAACTGCAATAAACCTTCGTACATAAAGTGGTCTAGCCACCCTGAATATGCTTTCCTATCTGTTATTAATAATGAAGTAAGTTATTATTACAGCAGTACATGTGAAAGCGAAATAGAGCAATGCAGCTTAACTACAGATCCGCACCACATAAAAATAATTAACGAGCTTTTTGACTATTACTACAGAAAATTTATTCTTGAAGAGAAAGCAGCGACAACCGACATATAAGCCAACTAATAT
>Ga0256790_1000503_pt1 | contig 12621 bp, 17 predicted proteins | sample MC6MC0941MT_FD_190206 | JGI IMG/M metagenome (GOLD analysis project Ga0256790, IMG submission 190206) | Metatranscriptome of enriched soil aggregate microbial communities from Iowa State University, Ames, United States - MC6-MC0941-MT... | ecosystem: Environmental > Terrestrial > Soil >... | reverse complement strand
GCGATGAGCAAATCCCACAGGTACAAAGTCAGGTACGTCGTCGTGTTATCGGCGGAGAGCGGCGTTGGATTGACCGTACCGATCACTTCAACATGGTAGGCGTCATCAGGAGCCGGTCCGACAAGAACGTCCACCGTCTGGCCCGAGACGTTGTTCTGCGTCAGCATGGCGAACATGGTCGGGATGGACGGCGTGGAAGGTGCCTGTTCGGAAGGCCAGAGCATGTCCATGACTTCCGTCGAGACGGGCGTCATGGGGTTGCGTGTGCCGTCTGCCGGCAGTGTGTCAGCCGGGGTAATCAAGTTCATCTGCCGCACGACGTTGAACATCCCGACGTTATCGGGAAGCGTGAAGTTGCGGCTGTTGGCGGTTAAAGCTCCGGTGTCGCGAATGACCGTCGAGATGAAGTCGGCTTCCCGGTATATCCGGTTCTCGGCGTAGTTGATGACGGTCGGGAGTATCTGGATAAAATTCGGATCGTTCGGATCGTAGCCGGATTCATTGGCGATGGTCGCGACATAATCTGTGTAGTTGAAATTCATCGGCATTCCTCGGCCACACCCGCCAAGTCGGGGTATTTAGTGGGCGGCGGTGTTGATTATCTTTTTTCTGGTGCTAGGCTCCCAGTGGGGAAAAAGAGCGGGGGCTCTCATGGGACTGGTACGGGTTTTCTTGGCGCTGTCGGTCGCGGCCTGCCACAACGCCTTCGTTCTCGGCGGCTTCCTGTCTGGCATGTTCGCAGTGAAATTGTTCTTTGCGATCTCCGGCTTCTGTATGGCGCTGGTGCTCAATCGCAAATACACCGAGAGAAATCCCACCCGTTTCTATATCGCCCGCTATCTTCGGCTCTGGCCTACGTACATCGTCGTACTGATGCTCATTGTGGTCTTCATTCAACCGCTGCCTTCCGACCAATCCATCCCATTCTATGCCGCTGCATTTTCTCTGTTCGGCAGCGAAGCGTTATGGTGGGTCGATCCTATCGGCCGCTATGCTGGGCTCGTCGGTTTGGAGCAGATGTGGTCTGTTGGTATCGAACTCAGCTTCTATCTTGTGTCGCCGCTCTTTGCCCGCAGTTGGCGAGCGACTCTTATCCTATTTCTGGTCGCCTTCGCCGCTCACGCTTGGTTTGTGATGACTGGCGGATCGCTCAAGGTTCCATTCGAACGCAGCCAGATCACATTCTTCTGGATTTACCTGCTCGGTATGCTCGCCTATTGGGCGTGGACGATTTTGCATCCGTATCTCGATAGACTGAAAATCCCGGCACTTGCTGCGGCTCTTGTCGGTGTCGCAATGGCGGGTGGGTTTGCGATCCTTCGGGGCTGCTGGCCGATGGGCTACTTCGGAAACTTCCGTGAAGATGTTTTGATCGCCGCCTTTATCGCTTACATGATCCTTCTTTTCCATATCACGCGATCGAACAAGTTTGACCGCATGATTGGAGAGCTGAGCTATCCCATTTACGTCGTGCATTGGCCGCTTACGCATTTCCTAATCACGGGACATAGAGGCTCGGCCCTCTGGACTGTCATTATCCTCGCGCTGGCCGTCGCCGCAGCCGTAGCTTTACATGTGCTTATCGAACGGCCGATTGATCGCTGGCGCTCGAAACCTCTGGCAACGCCTCTTCCTTCAGGAGCTAAAGCTGCTTTAATTCAATAACGGCCGCGGCGCCCGACTTGTCCCATCCAATGAGGAATAGGCGGTTGTTCCCAATAACGATCTGCGCCTGTGCTTGTCCTTCAAGGCGAGCAACAATCTCATCAACCGGGAGCGGGATCGACGCGTAGGTTACCTTCACGGCGCCATGTGGGAGAGACAGGGCATCATTGATGTTATCTTCGGCCAGTTTCTCAACACTCTTGGGTGCGTTCATGGGCTTAATTGCCCTCCATGATAACCCAGTTCGTTCCATCCGATTGTAGACGTGCCCACTTGCCGGCAGTTCCTGTCAGGATCGCGGTCCCTGCTGATCCGCCCACCAAAGGAACGACATTCGAAGACGCACTATTAACGGCCTGTGCAGCAATTGTTTTGACCGTCAGCCACCGTCCTGCGCATCCCGAAGCTGCCGGTAGCGTCAGTGCGATTGCGCCCGATCCATTGCAGATGATCGACGCATCCGATGCGGTAACGGTGTAATCCGCCGTCTTGGTAGCGGGCGCTGCCGTTGCGATCGGACCGGATACCTGCAACTTCGAAGTCGGAGCGTTGTTACCGACGCCAAAGTTGCCATTGTCGGCGCATGCGAAGGAGTTTGTGCCCTGACCATGGAAACGGCAGTTCTCAGTAGAACTGTTATTTCCTTTGAGGACGCTAAAAAAAGTCGCCCCACTCGTGTTGGTACTGCGGAAAAACCTGAATTGGGCCTGTGACGTCCCATCGCCTGTTAACGGATCGAGGTCGACCTGGGCCGGATTGCCGGTCGCGGTGTTTCCCATCTGAAAACCGGAAGCACCCGTTGCAGGATCCAGCTTGAACTTCCTTCCTAGTCCGACTGTCGTTGTTCCATCACCTGCCACTTTGAAATTGGGAGACGCAAAGGCCAGCAGGCTTATGGTTGAGTTGGACAGATCAATGCCGTTCGCGAACGAACCGCCGATGGTCCGCATCAGATTCCCACTGCTTGTCAGAGGGAACTGACCGTTCATCGGGCCGAAAAGAAACCCGTCATTGAAGCCAACGGCACCTGTCTGGTTCGACAGCCCAAGACTGCAATCGTAAGTCGAACCTTGAACCGCGTCGTCGTTTCGTGCGACAATCGTTAAGCCTGCTTTGTACTTGACGCTCGACCCTGTTTTCGCCGCGACGTTGCATTCGCCAGAAGTCAGTTCAAGTAGGTTGGTTGCGCCGCTCGATGCAACGGCTTCGGGGTTCATCCCGAAGAATGCCCCCTTCTCACTTCCCGATGTTCCGTTGTCTGCAGAACTCGCCTGTGCCCGCATATGCGCGCCGGCGTAGTTGCGGTCTGGGTTATCGGACGCCGTAGCAGCAGTGATCTCAACCCAAGCGCGGAAGGCATGGCGACCGCCCTTTGTGGCTGATCCCCCAAAATTATGTGTAACATTAAAACCGTTGACTTTGACAGCATCGGCAACGTCAGTTGATATTGTGACGGTGTTTAGGCTTGTCTCAGTTGCTACAGTCCCCGCAGCGGTCTGAGTTGTTGCAATGGCGGGCAAGAGACTGGACGCTGCGCCAGTTATAGAGATGCCCGTAAGAAAACTTGGACTTGTTGCGAAGACTAGAGCTCCTGAGCCCGTCTCATCGGTCACCGCAGCTTTGAGATTGGCTGACGAGGGCGTCGCGAGGAAGGTTGCGACTCCGGTTCCTAAACCAGAAACGCCAGAAGCAATCGGAAGCCCGGTGCAATTGGTCAAAGTGCCGGAAGCAGGAGTTCCAAGTGTCGGTGTCACAAGCGTAGGTGATGTTGCGAATACCAACGCCCCGGAACCAGTTTCGTCCGTAACCGCTGCTGCAAGATTGGCAGAAGATGGGGTTGCAAGGAACGTAGCGATCCCAGAGCCAAGACCTGACACACCGGTCGAGATCGGCAAGCCAGTGGCATTGGTGAGCGTTGCTGCGCTCGGCGTTCCGAGATTAGGAGTCGTGAATGCCGGTGAGTTGGTCATGGCGACCGAACCACTGCCGCTTACGGCGTATTCGCCCGCAACACCGCCATTGTCGTAAAGAACTTGACCCGTAGAACCGCCAGTGATGACGGTCGAGCCAATATCAATGTCCGTCCCGCCTCCGCCGCCCGTCGCGTTGAGCGTGGTGCCAGTGATCGAGAGATTGGCACCGACCGTCAGCCACGTGAACTCGCCAGCGGAGTCATCCCAGAAGCCGATCCGGTCAGCACCCGGATCAGTGAGACTCGATCCGGTTCCGCCGCTCGCAAGCGGCAACGTACCGGTGACGCCTGTCGATAAAGGAAGTCCTGTCGCGTTTGTGAGCGTAAGCGCGGACGGTGTTCCAAGGTTCGGCGTCACCAGCGTCGGAGACGTAGCGAAAACAAGTAACCCCGTTCCGGTTTCGTCTGTGACGGCAAATGCGAGATTTGCGCTTGAGGGTGTTGCCAGAAAGGTTGCAACGCCTGTGCCCAGTCCAGACACACCGCTTGCAATGGGAAGACCTGTTGCGTTGGTGAGAACCGCGGCAGATGGGGTGCCTAAGTTCGGAGTGGTAAAAACCGGAGATGTCGTCATGGCGACATTGCCGGTCCCGCTTATGACATACTCACCCAGGAAGCCGTCATTATCGAACAGAACGCGGCCGTTCGCTCCGCCATCAATTTCTGTCGTCCCAACAACCAGCGAACCACTTCCGCCACCGCCGTTGGCCCACTCCAGAGCAAAGTCGAGATCGGACGATTTGGTCAGGACTTGACCCGTCAAACCTCCGGAGGGAACCAGTCCTTGAGCACGGTCGGCAACCATCTGCACGGTTGATCGCGACGTAATTCCGGACTGGACGACGACCATGAGTTCGCTGCCGTCCAATCCGTTGACTGGCGGCAGATTTGAAATCGGAGTTGTTGCCATGCGCTCTTAAGAACCCGAATTTGGAGGATTCGGACCGTTGTTCGGATCCGGAGGGGATTCAGAAAAGTTCTGCGAGGGATCGTTGGGGACGATTTCTGTTTCGTCTTGTGTCGTGATCGGCTCTTGATCTTCCGTTGACAGAAGATCGACCTCATCGAGCATGTAGGGCTCGGGACGTGCGTTGAAGACGGGCTCGGGATCAGGCGGAAGGATCAGCGCTTGAAGTTGCGGTTGTGGAACGTCCAAGCACGTCTCACAAACGAGCAATCGCAGATTGACCATGCCTGTGCCTGCGAATTGGTACTGCCAAGTGAGGCGCTTTAAGTTGTACCAGAATCCGCACCTATCGCAGACAGCAAACGAACTTGGGCTTTCGGCATCAACCTCAGCTCTGCCATGCTGCCGCCAAGGCATTAGCGTCCGGCTCCATAATAGCCGCCCAAAGCCGGAAATATGAACGTCGGGACATTTTCATAATCTTCCTTGGCCGCGATCTGCCAGGCCCGTTCGGCGTCAGCTTTGCGCTTGTCTTCCAACTCCGGTCGGTAGATCACAGCTAAGCGCGCCGCGAGTGCAGCGGTAAATGCGTCCCACCATCTGTACGGAAGATTGGGCTGCGAACCGTTCGGTAGCTTTGCGTCTTGTGGCTGCGAGATGATCTGGAGCTTCAGCGTGTACGTGGCGGAGTCGTCTGGCACTTGCCAGAGCGTGACTTGTGGTTCCACTTGTCTATTAAACCAATAGCAAGTTGGCTGCGCCTGAAATTCCTTGTTCGGGAGACTCGCGTATTCGTAGGTCGATATGGGGTTCAGAATGCGGTCAAAGCTCTGGCCGCTACCGCCCGGATCGACCGTGAGATAAACCGCCATCGGAGAGATCAGGCGCGCCGGCAGCGTGTAGGTCGCCGTGCCTTGCGTGAGAGGAACCTCGTACAGCTCCGAAAGCCAGAGGTTCGGAAGTTTATTCGAGAACTCCACCTGCAGAAGGTTCATCTCTGTGATGGCATCGGCCAAATGCTGCTGCACTTCCTCGGTACGACGGATGCCGATACGGCCAAACGCCGTCAGCATGAGGTCGCCCGTGGATGGTGACCACGAGTACGTGCCCGAAGTAGCCACGGTGCCCTCAGTTCTTGCTGAACGATTGCAGGATCTTCAACTCAATAGAACCGCCAGATATAGATGCGACGTTCACCCGGATCGCCGTCAGCGGTGCATCGAATGACGAGGTGATGGTTGCAGCAGAACTGTCGGGGAAATTCGTATCGGTTTCCCAACGGACGTTCGGGTTTTCCTGTCCACCAAGAAGGTTCAACTGATCCAGCGTGTATTCCACGCTATAGGAGACAGTGACGTCATCAGGGACGTAGACCTGAACGTTGACGTTGAATGGGCTGATGGTCGGATCAAGATTGTACGGGCCAGCAACGCCGGTATCCGTGATCGTGGCGTATCTCGCGAGAGGTCCTGACATTCTGATTAGTCCTTCCCAATGCCGGGGTATTTGCGATGGACGGCGCTGCGAACTTTCGCCTTCTCGCTCGGCGTTCCGTGCTGACTCACTCTTGCGAGGGCATTGCGTGCGTGATTGGCGTCTTCGATCGGGTATTTCCGACCCGGAAGCGCGAAGTCATCCTTCGGCAGCGCGTTGCGCCGCTTGCTTGTCAGCTTAGCCATGTCTGATCCCGTTCAAATGCGCACCGAGTGACAGTCCCTCCCTGCCACTCGGTCACGCGCGACAGCTAGCAGCCCTTGGCAGCAGACGAGAGTGGAGCCATGTCGGCTCCCACTCGTCCACCGCGCTTACGTCCGGGGCGATCAAGACGCATGCGCGCCTTGAAGCCCTGAACAGGGGGCATGTCGTTAGCCGGTTCTTCCGCAGCAGGGTCTTTGAAAGTCTCAGGCCCGTTAAATTTGGGCTTTTGTCCCTTCATCGACCCCATCGGGGAATACGGCTTGCTACCCTTGCGGCCCTTCATGGCTTAGCGTTCCTTCGCCACGAGGATGTAGTCTGTCGACATCGTCGTTGAAGCACCAGCAGCACCGTTGGAAACCCCGAACGTCACCGCCAATTCCGTCGTCGGGAAGTTGGCGAACGTCGAGAATTTCCCAACATACGCACCATTGAGGTAGAGAAGCCCCGCAGGTGCGCCGTTGTTGGTGTTGCCATCCCCATTCGGGAGATAGGCAAACCCGACCTCAACGTAGGTGTTGTCCGCTAACGTGCCGACGTTGACCGACGTGGTGGCTGAGGTACCAGACGATGTTGCGTTGAATTTCAACGTCGTCGATGCGTCAGCCTTGATAAAGTAAAGGCCATCCGCATTTGCCTGTGGCGTCGTATCGGTAACGATCAGTCCGAGAACCATTGCTGTATTGGTTGCCGTGCTCAGCTTGAACCGAGCCTTCATCCAAAGTGCTTTGGAACTGCTGAACGTGAACGTTTCCGCTACGCTACTGGCACCGCCCTGCCACTGCGCATAAACGCCATGCGCAGCAGTCGAGTCGTTGGTCAGGACAACCACGCCGCCGTCTTCGTCTACGACGGCTGCGGTAGCTGTGGTGCCCGTTACCTGTGTGACGAGCCAGTCCATATTGCTCGCTTGCAGAAAGTGATCGAAATCATCGAACCACTGGTGCAAACGGCTCGGGTCAGGAGCTAGATAAGTCCCCATGACCCCGCTGGTGGACGAGGCGTTCGTCACGCCGTCAATGAAGTTGGTGGTGCTCATTTGCGGGCACCTCCAATGCTATCAAGTTTGCGCGTATTCTCCGTGAAGCTCCCGCGCGGCTTTGAGATATGCATAGTAAGCCTCCTCCTTCGAGGCGAAATATCCCAAGACGTGCTGCTTCCTATCCTTGACGATTCTGGAAACCCATTTCTTCTTGTCCTTCGACCAACTCACGCCGCGATAGCCGCTCGTGTTTGTCGATCGAAGGGCGCCGTTGCAGGAATTCTGAGATTGGCTCGCCAGCCTCAGGTTCCCTATCGAGTTGTCATCTCTAACGCCGTTGATGTGGTCCACCTGTTGATCGGGCCAAACCCCGTACACGTAGAACCACGCCAAGCGATGCGCGTAGACCTGACACTTATCGATACGAACTAGAAGATACCCCAACGCATTTTTGCTTCCCGCTTTTGAACCGGCTTTGACATTCGCAACATTCGCCTTCCAAGAGAAGGATCCTGTCTTTGGCTCATACGCGAGAAGGATACGAACACGTTGGAGACTGAGTTTCTTTTCGTCTTCGTACTTCTTTTTTGTCATGCATTGCCCCGGTGTTGTTGGAGCGAATACACTACACTAAAGAGTACGAGGATACACATCACGTCTACGTTAAGTACTTACGAAGACGGGAAACTTCCGTACGAACAGCGCCAGTCGTTATACGTCGGGGTATACCTCTCATAGCCTTTGACCAGCAGGTTATCGGTCGTGAAATCGACCTGCATGTCGGTTTCAAAGGTAATGCGCTGCATGGTGAGCAACGAGTCATCCGCCGTGTTCGTCAGGACGAACCAGGCGTTCGGGCTCGTGAGGTAGTCCCAGATCACCAAGCTCGGACGCTCGCCATCCATATCTCGGATAACGTTGACGTCGTTGTTGGCGGTGCCGGGGCGAAGCTCGGTTTCGATGAGGCGCTTTGCGGTCGGCTGCAAGGCCACCGGAACCACGAGCTGCTTGCCGCGTCCCTTGATCTTCAAGCCGCGTTCGTCCACCCACGTTGCGCGGATGTTCGTGATGGCCTGAAGGTAAGAGGCTTCATTCAGCTGAAGCGGGGTCGCGAAGGTGTTGGCGACCGTGCCGCCATCAACCGGATGGTCTGTTGCAAACAGCGCCTTACCGTCACCCCCGATATTGGGGATATAGGTCGTGCCGCTGTTGAAGATGTCGGCGTGCTGGTACTCCTTGAACTCCTTGAACGAGTTCAGAAGACCGAGAGCCTGAGGCTTGAACTCGGACTTATAGAGGTTGTCATCGATCGCTTTGCGCGTGATGGCATACATCAGACCCACTTCAAACGACTCGGCGTTATAGACATAACGCTCGCCCGCATTGTTGTCGGCAAACGTCTGACCGCCTTCCGTCTTGTACTGCGCGTACCCGAGGTAAGCCATCTGCACCTTGCGTTCGACGGCCATCGTCGATTTGCGCTTGGTGAAGATTTTCGAGTACTGATCTTCGATCCGGTCGTATTCGCCTTCGACCGCGTAAAGGCCGGGCTTAAGCAGATCCCGGATGCTCGTAAGTGAGACTGGCATTGGGGTTGCTCCTTAAGCTAATCCGGTTTCTTGATAGATATTGGCCTGCACAACGACGTAGTTGTAGGCACTCGACTTGTCGGAACCGTTGCCGACGCCGTTCCAAATCTCCACGATGCGGAACGGAAGCGTTGCCGTCGTCCCGAAGGTGTTGATGTCGAGATATGCCGTTGACATGCCGGACGTGGTGTTGCCGGACCCAAGAGCAACGTCAGCGTTTGCCCCTACGGATGCCTGCGTGACCGCAACCGCCGTGGTGTTCGAGTTCGCCGTCTGCACAAGGAACATCGGAGGCGTTGCCGTGTTCACGGGCTCAATATAGGCCGTGATATCGGCATTAACCGCCACATCAGAACCACCCCAATAGTTTGGGAAAATGGTCTGCTTGTTGGAGAGCGAGTAGTACTTGCAGCCCCGGAAGATGCCCATCAACTGCGAGACGCCGGTTGCCGGGTCCCACTGTTGGATGTAGCCGCCGGTATCCTGCATGACAGGATCGCCGTAGAAGATTTTGTCCGAGTTTGAGTAGAGAATCTTGGCGTTCTTGAAGCCGTACGTCGGCGCGGCGCCATCCGCACCGCCATAGGACAGCAGTCCCTGGGGGGCAAAGGTGTTTGCCATTGTGATGATCCGTTGTGTAGCCGGTCTGACCCGTCAGACTTTGGCTGTGGGATTTGCCGAGAAAACCTTCTCGACGCTTGTTGCTTCTTTAGGTCTCCGACCTCGAAGCAATCGCCACAGCCTGCGGCGTACGAACAACGATGAAACTTCCAGTAACAGTGATTTGCTTAAATTTCAAGAGGCATGCTGATGATTGCTGCCTCTTGCTGTTTTAGTCGTCGAGAGAAACCTCGTACTTCGGACGCGGCGCATCATCGACATGCACCATTTCACGACGGACGAATGTGTTCTTGCGAACATGCGGGCTGTTGCTCTTGTCCGCGCCTTCGAACCCACGTGCCGTGGGGCTAAAGCCAAACTGCTCGCGCGATCCGTTGACTTGATCGTCGGCTTCGCGACGTTCTTCTGCGCGGGCCTCAGCGATGAGTTTCAGCGGGCATTCTTCCAAACGAAGGCCGCCGATATTGATATCGCCCTTCGCTTCTGCCGGGAGCCAGACACCTGGATGACGGTCTGCTGGGACAGCGCGCCAGCCTGCATTGTACATCTTGGCGATGTTGAGCATGTCGGGAGAATCTTTGCCGTCTTTCCCGAGAACGCTGGCAACGTTCCACTGAAGGTCATAGCCTTCCGACAAGTACTGCTGGCGGATCATGTCCGGGATTTTGTAGGGGTCGGTGCCGGTGGTGCTGATACGGCGGATCTGTTCGCCATTGCGGCCAAGCGCGATACCGCGGCCAAGTTTGGTATCCGTCTCACGTCCGACCGCCTGTTGACGGGATTTTGCCTGAACTGCCATTGAGGGAATCCTTAGTTGTTTGCGTACTTGCCGTCGCGTTCGACCTTGACCATCCAAGCGGCGTACTGGCTCGGGGTCATGCCCATTGCTTCGGCGGTTTCGACCTGCTCGCGAGAGAGACGCTTCTGCGTCGGCTTCAGAGGTGCGCCCGGTGCGGAATCTCGTGACGGCGGCGCGGCGTAAGACTGGCGACGATCCGACTTGTCCGAACGACGGGTTTCAACCTCGCCATCGTCTTCATCACGGCGTGGCTGGCGGTAGCCCATCTGTTCCTCAATGTAGGAGAAATACTCCGGCGTATCGGCTGCAAAACCTTTGCGGCGTGCTTCCTTGTCGGCCAGCAGAACCTTGGCATTCATCACGTCGTCGGTGACACACTCAGGGTGCGAGCGGAGCCAAGCCTGCGACTTCGGTGACAGTCCCTGAAGTGACGCTTCGAACGGATCGGCTGGCTGCGAGCGCTTGGCTTCCCGACGGGCCTGTTCCTCGCGATGCTGAGCTTCGATATGGGCCTTGCGTTCCTCATTCGTCTGAAGACGGACGCCGACGCGAGCAGATTCGTTGATCAGATCGGTTTCGCGGTCGGTGTCGCCCGTTTCGCGGGCAATCTTCATCTCCCGCTTGATGGCTTCCTGACGGGCCTTGCCGTTCGCGATTTCGGTATTCACAAGATCATACTGCGACTGCATCGCCCTGCCGCTGGCATGGTGCGCCGTGCTCAGAGCATCGTCGGCTTCTCTTGCCTTCAGCTCATAGGCGGCCCGATTGCGGGCGTTTTCTTCTTTGAGCGCGTCAAGCTGCTTCTGCAGGGCCTCGATCGCTTCGTCGGAACCGGAGGACTTTTTTTCTTCCGGCTCTCGCTCCTCAACGACCTCGTCGTCTTTTGCTTTGGCTTTGCGTTCCGTTTCCGGCTCAAGCCGCATGTCGAGCTGCCGTGGATCAATCTCCACGACAATCCCGTCGTCTTCACCTTTAGCCATGAGGGAAATGTCCTTGGGTTTAGAAAATCAAATCAGGCTCGGAAATCTTGGCCTTCACCAGCACGTCCGAGAGACGGCGGCACATCACGCCCTTGACTGAGACCTTCTCAGTGTCGCTGGGTTTGTATTCGATCCAGTCGCCAACCTTGACGTTGAAGCCGTGAAACTTGTTGACGTCATCGTCTTCAAAGCAGCCGGGGCCGAGCTTCAAGACCAGCCCTACAACACCCTGATAGATGTCTTCGTCCTTGGTCTTCGGCGTGATGATGATTCCGCCTGCCGTTTTCTCGGGACGCTGGTAAATGCCTACGAGGATTTTGCTCGGGGCCAGTTCGTATCCGGAAAGATCACCGATCGCTTCAAGCAAAGCGTCTTTCGGGTCTTTGTCGTGCATCATTTTGAGGGAGGTCAATGCCATGAGGGATTCTCTATTTGCCTTTGCGAAGATCAGTTTCGACGCTTTCACATAAATCGCGGACCAGCTTGAGCCCGCGCATTTTTCCAACCAGTTCCCGGTATTCTTCAAGGGTCGTGGCTGAACCGCTGACGAGCGCGTTGCCGGTTCGCGTTTCTTCCTCGATCAAGCGCGCGGTCAACATGTTCAATGCCCGCGTATCGAAGGTTTGGACGCTCATTTCTTGCCGATTTTTTCCAAGCGACCCAATCCGGAGCCCGCACCTGCATCCATGTTGACGCGACCGCCATGCTTGCGCATGACCGGAGGCCCACCTGCGGGCGGCATTGGCGGCGGCACAGGAGGACCCGCCATCGGCGGTGCTGGCGGTGGCATCGGCATGGGAGCAGGCGCCGGAGGCTGATCCGGCTTGCTGCCACCTGCAATCACAATATTGACGACCGTGCCCTTCTTGCCGCCGCCAGCGCGGTCGAGACGAGGCTTTGCCTTGTCGCCATCGATCATGCCGCCATCAGCCATCTTGGGGCTGGCCATCTTCGGCAATGACCCAGGATCGGAAATATCCTCCGGAACGCGACCGCCAGAGGCGTAGCACTTCACACCGTGGGACTGCTTGTTGCCGGTACGAATCTTCATGGAGCGAATCCTTGCATCGGAGGTCTACGCATGGGCGGAGGAGCAAAACTCAAAGGTGGACGTCCCAAACCTCCCAACCCCATTGCGACGGGTGACGGAGGTGGACGGAACTGAGGTCTCGGTGGAGGCGGAGGCGCTTGCTGCGATGGTTTCAAACTCAGCATCGGGGAAAGCTGTTTGATCTGCTCGTCCACAATGCCATCGCTTTCCGGATGGACACCGACCGTGCCAGCGAGTTTGAGGATTTCGACGTTCTGTTTGGCTTCCCGATCCTTGGCTCGGTTCTGAGCGTCGGACACAACCTTGATGGCGTTGATCTTGTTGGCGTTCTCTTTGATGTCGAGCTCTTTGAGCTTGATC
>Ga0256790_1000479_pt1 | contig 12979 bp, 13 predicted proteins | sample MC6MC0941MT_FD_190206 | JGI IMG/M metagenome (GOLD analysis project Ga0256790, IMG submission 190206) | Metatranscriptome of enriched soil aggregate microbial communities from Iowa State University, Ames, United States - MC6-MC0941-MT... | ecosystem: Environmental > Terrestrial > Soil >... | reverse complement strand
TATAGCCATTCAAGCTGTTCAACTTTTCACATAGTATTTTTCTTGTGTAAATGAGAATTTTTTCACAAACTTATGTAAGCGCATCCATTGAGTTAATTGGGTTTGTCACAATTTATTCACATATTTTCACAAAGTTTTTTATTATTGCAGTCCATAAAAAAAGAGCCCTAATGAAAGGACTCTTGTGTAAAGTGGCGGATAAAAGCATTGATGATATGTTTAGAGGACCATTGCTCGCCAGACACTTTAATAATTGGATATTCTCGTGGGAAGATGCTAGATGTCATCTCCTCTACGGAATAACCTTGTTGAAATAAGTGACGTACTTTCTCTTCCATTTCTTCAATATACGCAATTTTCTCTAGTATTCTGTCTCGTCCATCTACCAAATAGCCTGCATGACAGCAATAGACTTCGTTAAAATCATAGTTTAGTAATTTCTTTAAGGATGCTAAGGTATGTACTATATTTTCTTCATCGAGTACCACCTTTGTTTTAGTTTGAACGTATAAATCTCCTGTAAACATTGCGCCCGTTTGACGATTATAGAAAGCAAGATGATCTGTCGTATGGCCAGGTGTTTCAATAACGTCCCATACGGCTGTTTTTGTTTGCAATGTAGCCCCTATCGGTTGTGCCAGAAAAGCTGGTCGCTCCCCCCATAATGCTTGGCGATACAAAGGATAATCACCCTCATGAGCACAAATTTGAAGGGAATCACGGTGCAGATAAATCGGAACATCCTTTTGTTGTTGAAGCCAAGCGGCATTACCCGCATGATCCTCATGCGAATGAGTTAGTGCAATTTGCTCAACTGGTAAGTCTTTGAAAAATGATTGAAACTCCTGTGCCAGAGAATTTGAGCCTGTATCGATTAATAATCCATCAACAAAAAAGCTATAAACACTCATCCCAAACCCTTGAAGCGCTACCTTCCCCAGTGCACATTGGACATCGCGATGGTGTTGAACTTCTATCCTCGTATCACGTTTAAACATCCACTTTCCCCCTTTTAAAAGAGTGTAGCATAAAATGAATGACGAGTCATTTTGATTTCTATCCTTCATTTGGTGATTCTATCCGTCTGTTCAGGCATGCTATCCGTCACTTACAACGTTGTATCCGTCCACAAAAAAACGCCCACCAAAGTGAGCGTTTTTAATCAAATTCTATTCATTTGTCCCTTTTTCAACATCGTATTGTGTAATCCAATCACTAAAGCTACCTACATATAATTGGATGTTTTCATAGCCTTCATCTGCTAATACCGCATATAGAGGAGATGCCGTTACACCACTGCCACAGTAGACAACAACATGTTCATCTGGTGCTACTTTCTGGCGCAATTTGTCGTTGGCCTGTAATTGTCCATCCGTCTTCAATTGCTCCCAATCAAAGTTTTTGGCTGTTGGAATATGGCCAGCTACTTTATCTAACGGCTCAACCTCTCCACGATATCGCTCAGCTGCACGAGCATCGAGTAAAGTCGCTTTAACTTCTCCGTCCACAATCGCCTTTACCGCCTGACGTGGGGCATAAAGCTCATCCTTCCAATCAAAATCAATGATTGTTGGTGGGTATTTAACGACATCTTTTGTAAATGGCATTTTCGCTTCCAATGCAGGTGCGCCCCCATTGACAATGACAACATTTGGGAAACCAGCGTATGTCAGCATCCACCAAGCACGTGGAGCGAATGGTGCTGCCCCTTGGTCATAGACAACGATTTGATCTTCATAACGTAAGCCAAATTCTTGAAATACAGATGTCAATTTTTCTTTGTTCGGCATTGGATGACGACCGTTTTTACTGTCCATATCAGATAGCTGTTGCTCTAAATCAATATGGATTGCTCCTGTTGCATGGCCTTCTTCAAATGCTTTTTTTCCAGCCTCTTTGTTCTGTAAATCAAAGCGGGCATCGATAAAACGGACGCCATCTAACTGAATTTCATCCACTGATTTGAATACTTTTCCCATATGAATCACCTCATGCGTATTGTAATTGTGCGTAAATAGCTTTCCAAGAAGCTAAACGGCTTTCTTCTTGTAGTGCCAATCTTTCTGTTTCAATTTGTTCAAGCGCTTGATGATAAATATATAAACGTAATTTTTCTGCTTCCTCTGCAATAAATGTAATAGCCCATGTCATGAGAGAAACTTTCTGTGCATCTAAATAATCCTGTGCATCCGGTTTTGTTAACGTTTCTAAAGCCTCACTCAATTTCATTTTTTCATTCTTCTCAAAGAAAGCTTTTTGATTGCGGAAGTGAGATTTAACGCTAGCATATTTCGAAATATTAGCAAACGGACCTTCAAAATCAAGTAAATTTGGCTCAGAAGATTCAAATGCTAAGAACGAGAAGCTACGGTTAAGCTCTTTTAGCTCACGAACTTCATCTTTAAAGCGGTGCTGCATCTTCTTGCTAATAAATTGTGATAAACGGAAGTTTGTAACACGCATTTCCTGCGTAAAGTCAAAACGTAAGCTTTGCATAACTTCTTTCAATGCATGCTCCAATGCCTGCTGTGCTGGCATGGCTGCAAAAGTGGAAGGATTGTAACCTTCCTTAAAGAATTCAGGGTAACGATAATAGACTCGCTGTAGAACATAATACAGGAGCTCATCAAGCTCTTGCTTCGTCTCGCTTTCAAGCATACTTGTATTGAGCACGCTAAATTTCGATTGAATATGCATTTCAAGTGTTGTTAATTCCTCTAAACGTTCATCTTTACGTTTTAAGTTTTCTTCCGTTTGCGTGATTAAATCCGCTAAGCGTTGCTCTGTTTTATCAACTTCTTCCGCAAGAGCCTGCACGGCTAATGCACTCAATTCATCGTTTAAGAATGTATGGAAGTCGTTTTCAAACGGCGGCATTCCGGATGTTAAATCCGCACCTTCTACTTTTTCTTTTAATGCTAATAGACTCGACACGCCATACAGTCGTGGGAAACGAATTCCAAAACGCTGTAATTCTGAACGAACATAGCCTTTTACATCTTCCTGCTCTTCATCTGTTGTCGCTAAATCAATGGCATTCACTATAAAGAACATTTTATCAAGCTCAAATGCATCCTTCACACGACCAAGCTGAATTAAAAACTCACGGTCAGCTTTGGCAAATGCATGATTATAATACGTAATAAATAGGATGGCATCCGCATTACGAATATATTCAAATGCTACACCTGTATGACGAGCATTAATTGAATCTGCTCCTGGTGTGTCCACCAATGTAACGCCCATGCGTGTTAATGGACTATCATAATAGAAGTCGATATTGTCCACAAAGCAGGATTTATTTTCTTGCGCAACAAATTTTTCAAATTCAACACGGTCTACACGAATGATCGTACCAAGCTCTGATTTAAACGTTTGGTAACCTTCCTTATAGGCGCGAATAAATGACTTGTGCACATTTAAACGCTCATCCGTCAACTGTACTGCAAGCCCTTCATCAGCACGATTATAAGCTTCCTCCAATGAAGTTACGGATAAGCCAATCGCTGCATACGATCCTTGAATATCCTCTAACATTTGCTCAGCTGTTTTAAGCAGTACATCGGCCGTTTCATGAGGATGCTCTGGTGTAACAGGACGAATTTTATTGATAGCGGCTGTTGTTGGGTTTGGCGATACAGGTAACACTTGCGCGCCCATTAAAGCATTCGAGAAGGATGATTTCCCTGCACTAAATGCCCCAAACAAAGCGATGGTAAAATCTTTTTTCTGTAAGCGTTCCACTTTATTTTCAAGATATTGAGCAACTTCAGCAAAGCCTTGTACTTCTTTTACAGCATTCGCGGTATGCATTGCACGATTAATAACACCATCGATTGGTAGACTCGTTGCACTAACAGTTTGCTGCTCTTCTTCTTGCTGAATGACTTGTTCTTTCGGTTGTAACATGGAGTCATCAAACAATCGAATCTCTGCTAAATCCTGTTTAAATGAATTTTCCCAATTCGTTAGTTGTTCATTCGCGATTTTACGTATTTCATTGCTCGCTTGATGCATAATGCTCGCACTATATTGTTGGTATCCCTCTATTTCAAGTACAGCTTTAATAGCATCTACTTTTTCCTGCATGCCTGCCATTTTTAACTTAGAAGGAGCCGCAGTTTCTGTTGCCACTGCCTCAAGTGTTGTCGCTTGTGCATTTTTCCAGCTATCTGTTTCCTGAATAAAGTAGCGCTTTGTTGCCTCTGCCACACGGTTGGCGAAGTTCAACACCGCATCACCTGTTAACAATGCCCCTGTTTGAACTTGCTGTTCGATCAATGAAAAAGGTAGGTCAAATGGATAGGCATCAATTGCTGAAGCACGTTCCTCATTTAAGGCACCCACGTCCTTCAGTGCCTTTTTCATGAGGCCTTTTAAATGTCCTGTAATTTGTGCATGAACAACATTTTGATAGGCACTATAAGCATCCTCTTTACGACGGTTACGCTCTTCTTCTGTTTTTTTCTTCGCAGTAAAGAGACCTCCTACCTTAAAGCCCTCCTGCATACTTTCTAAATAAAGACGTAAGCGATCACGTAAATCCGCTGGCATAATAGCAGCATTGGCAAGCAATTCTTTACGCTGCTCCTCAAATGTTTCATTCCACGCCTCAACTGAGAACAATTCAACTTGACGATTTAATTTGTTGTATTGCTCTAAAATATCTTGATGGTTTGCCCAGTCGTCCGCACTTAAAATCTCTTCATCAATCGCTAGACGATCCTCTCTTTCTTCCATTAAATAATTGTCATGCTCGCTTTGCAATAAACGCAATGTATTCGTTGCCGTTTGCACAAGCTGATCCTGCCAATCGTTCATACTATCCATCACAATTTTCTTTACGGCTTCAAAATCGTTATATGGGTGATCAGGCTCTCTCAATGATGTGAAAAATACACCTTTCGGAACGACACCCCATGCCGCAAAGGAATTATGAACGGTTGCTTTAAACTCTTCAAAGCTCAATTCATTTTCTTTATGCTTATCAATCATATTAACGATCAAATATACATTTGGATTATATTTCATTAATTGCTTTGTAAATTGGAAATTCAACTCTGATTGCACATGGTTGTAGTCCATTGTATAGAATACAATATCAGCAATATGAAGTGCAGATTCCGTTGACATGCGGTGTGCATCATCTGTTGAGTCAACTCCAGGTGTATCCATCACTGTAACGCCTAAAGGTAATGTCGATGTACTATGACCAATTTCAATTTGAGAGACTAAATCCCCATTCTTACTTAGCTCTTTTACAGTTTTAAAATCATAGCCTGCCTCAAATTTAACAGGCTTTTCATTGTGCATATAGACAATCGCAAAGTCTTCCTCAGATTTATGCACTTTTACGATATTCGCACTTGTTGGAATCGGGCTAGATGCCAGTAAATTTTCGCCCGAAAGCGCATTAATCATGCTTGACTTCCCGGCAGAGAAATGGCCAGCAAAGCCAATCACATACTCTTTTTGCTGAATTTTGCGAGCAAAAAGTGATGTTTTATCCATGCGTTCCGTATCACCATTATGCTGATATATTATGTATTGCAAAGCGGCTTGCTTTAATAGCCCCTCCAATTGTTGATCAAAATCTTTCATGAAACCAGTAACCCCTTTTTCGTTAATTATTCATAATTAGTATTCTACCTTATTCAACTAGCAAAGTATAACACTAATTTACGGTAAAAAGCATGTATGCCAACGCTTCCATTCGACTAGTATTTATTAAAAAAGCATGTTTGTCCGAAATAATCTTCCTTATATGATAGATGCTCAACTAGATGGAATTTTATTTCCTTCATATTTTATAGTAAAGGAATTCGGGGCAAAGGTTAATTTTACAAGAATGGAGTGTGATAGCATATGGTCAACCCTAAACATCGTCAAATGATTAAAAAAAGCTGTCATTGTAGCTATGAGGATCGATTTATTTGGCCCCGTATAAAAGCTTCTAACGGTTCTTCAACCGTTCCTCCTACTGATGTAGTCCCAGAAGGTACGATACGTCCAACCATCAATAGATATTTTTATATTTTAACAAGCGATCTTGATCTAACAAATGGAGCAACCCTACCCGCAACCCTCTTTTGGAATGATCATGTCGACCCCGTTACTGAATTTATGGTCTTTTCGCCAAATGGCTACGTCAATCTCTACATTAATGCAGTTATGCAAGAGGGCGGTATTTATACACTAACGGCCACTGCCTTAACAATCGCCCCTTACAATGGCACTCTATTTAGAGGAACGCCTATCATAATTGAATCACTAGGCTTTACCTTGAAATAAAGACTGTGAAAGGCTGTGAATTAGTAGAACTTCCTATTATCAATAGTTATGTTAATGGAACAGGTACTTCTACACAGGATTCAGAAAATAGACTAAGAACCAGCACTTCTAACAAAATGGAAAGCTGTTCGGAAAAGTACACACCGTGGATTGTATTTTCTCTTTAAAAGTAAGTAATAAATAATGACAGACGAAAATCAAAGCTCCGATTCATTGTCTATTAGACTTGGATTGAGGCTTTTTTTACCGTTGTTTTTTTGTCAACATTTAAATTATCTTATGAGTATGGAAGGGATTACGTTTAAGGTTTGACTTGACTATTCTTCCAGGTATGCTTTATGTGGCATTCTCAGCAAACTCACTTACAAAGGTGCGTGCGCTGTCCTACTCGGACTTTCACCAAATGTCTTTCTTATCAGAAGCTTTATGATTATTTGTGCAATAGTCAAATTAGGAAAGAAGATAGCTGATGTTCGAAATTGATTCATTTACTATAGGCACCTACGGAACAGTAGTTAGTGGTGTGTTGATGTTACTGCTTGCATTTGCAGCATTCTTTCAATATTGATGTTGACATTTTGTCAACATCAATATACACTTCTGTACAACGATAATATTTCATTAGTCAATAAAGTGAATATTAGGGAACTATCAGAAGGGAGAATCCAATATGGCGGAAAAGAAAGAAAATACTACTCTAGGTTTATTGTTGAAAGAACTATTGAAAGAACGTTCATTATCCATGCGGAAGTTTAGCGAACTTACAGGAATCGATACAGCTACGATTTCACGGATTATCAATAATAAACGAAAAGCAACACCACAACATTTAGAAAAATTCGCTGATTGCCTTGGCGTTCCTTTCATTAATCTTTTTGAAGCAGCAGGATATCCTATTGAACAAAGACAAGAAGAGTCGCAGTCAGACATTCATACCTCGGTTGATGCAATACAGAATTTTCTTAAGGCTTCTAATGTGTACGACAATCAATTTTCAGTGCAAGATGTTGAAAAAAAATTAGACGATTATGGATTATTTGCACAAACAGAAGAGGGGAGAAATACAATTCATAAGAGTTTTAACGAAAAGATTCAAAGTGTAGGTAGCGTTGGACCATTTATAAGCAAGTTGAAAGAGTTATATGTAAAATTTACAACAGATAAGGGTACACTATTAGAATTAACAATAATTGGAAGTGTATTATTGTATTTTATTATTCCAGTGGATGTTATTCCGGATTATCTTTTTCCTATTGGTTATTTGGACGATGCAATAGCTGTACAACTTACCGCAAAATCTTTGTTGAAAAATTACTGATAGGTGGATTAATTAATATATGAAAAATAGTAAAACAAGCCGTAAATGGTTAAAAAATTCGTTTTTAGCATTCACATTGATCATCGTAATAGGGATTGTTTATTGGTTTTATCAGTACAATAGTGGATTGGCAATGGCAGAAGACGAAATCAAAAAAGAAGATGAAGAAACGTTTGAGCCATTCAAAGGTGCCGACCTGCAATTTGGTGAGATTAATGTGCTATTGATAGGCAGTGACACTAGAGGCGATGAAGGAAGATCTGATGCTTTAATGATTGCACATTATAATCAAACGACGAATCATGTAAAAATCGTTTCGATTATGAGAGATACGTATGTTGACATTCCAGATTACGGGAAGAATAAAATAAACGCTGCGTTTGCTTTTGGAGGTCCAGAACTTGTAAGGAAAACAATTAAGCAAAATTTTGATATTGATGTGAATTACTACGCTATCGTTGATTTTGAAGGATTTCCCAAAATTGCGGATCTTCTAGCACCAAATGGGATTGATGTTGATATCCCTTATGAAATGTCATATGGAATTGGAACGACATTATTTCCTGGAGAACAAACTTTACATGGTGACCAATTATTAGCATATGTACGATTCCGTCACGATCGTTTAAGTGATTTCGGACGAGTTGAACGCCAACAAGAAATTTTGACAAAGGTCAAAGAACAAATTAGTTTTCAAAGCTTATTGAATTTACCCAAAATACTCGGTGTTGCAGAGGCGTATATCGATACTAATGTTGACAATAAAACAATTCTTGCCATTGGGAAAGGTTTAATGGAGGGGAAATCTAATGGTGTGGATACTTTACGGATTCCTGTTGCCAGTTCTTTTGAAAACAAACATGTACATGTAGGCGCAGTCCTAGACATTGATTTGGAAAAGAACAAAAGTGCATTAGAAAAGTTTTTATCCATAGAGGACGATATACAAATGTCTAAACTAGAAGGAGTTTCATCTTAAAGAGAATATGATGATAGATTATCAACTTTTCAAACTACTAAACCAATTTGCAGGACAATACCCGATTTTAGATCATCTTGTTCTTTTGTTTTCAAAATATGGCCCTATTCTATTTGGACTGGTATTGATATGGCTATGGTTTTCAAAATCCCAAAATCAGCATGAAAATAGAAAAATAGTAATATATGCATTAATAATTGTTATTCTCACACTTGGAATAGATAGAATGATAGAAATGGCATATTTTAGACCACGGCCATTTGTCAATCATAGCGTAACATTGTTACTCGAAAAATCAAATCTAGATCCTTCTTTTCCAAGTAATCATGCTGCAGGTGCATTTGCCTTGGCATTCGCTTTGTTTTGGAAACGAAGAAAAATTGGAACTGTGCTCATCCTGATGGCCTGCTTCATGGCACTTTCAAGAATTTTTATCGGTGTACACTACCCTCTAGATGTGTTAGCAGGTGCATTTATCGGATTAGCGGTAACTTACATAGTGATGTTACTAAAACGTCTTCTTGAATCCTTCATACACAACAAGGAAATATATATAAAACAAGAATAATCTAGCAATATTAATATCTAAAAAGTTCGCAATTGATGCGAACTTTTTTGTGTTACAACTATAGTAGCGTCAAAACTCTTTCCTATAGATACTAGGTGATGCCTATTCCCAATTGTCCTAGAAGCTGTTGAACGCTTCAAATAAACTGGATGCCCTAAACAGAGCATCCAGTTTATTGTTAATGTAGTTGCTGTCTAAGCGCTGCAATTTTTTTAGCAAAGTCCAAGGCATGCCGACCATCTCCATGAATACATAATGTGTGCGCTGCCACTTTAATTGTTGTAGACTGTACAGACAAAATTTTATTAGCAGTCAAAATTCCTGTTACATGTTTAAGCATTTCTTCTTCTGTTTGTATTAAGGCATTTGGTTCCTGTCTGCTCACTAATGTGCCATCATGATGATAACGACGATCAGAAAAAACCTCCTCATATACTTGTAGCCCCTTGTCCCTTGCGATCCCCGCCATTTGGCTTCCCGCTAAACAATATAAAATAAGCTGGGGATGGAGATCGTACACCGCATTGACAACAGCTGAAGCTTTCTCCAGATCATTTGCACATTGATTATAAAGTGCTCCATGTGGCTTAACATGATGTAGTGTCCCTTCTTCGATACGGACATAGGCTTGCAATGCACCTACCTGATAGACGATCATATCGTAAATTTCAGCCGGACTAAATGCCATGTTTCTTCGTCCGAACCCCTCACGATCAGGATAGCCGGGGTGTGCACCAATATGAACATTTTTACGAATCGCACTACGAACAGTTTGGTGCATAATTGAATGATCACCCGCATGGTAGCCACATGCGATATTGATCGATGTCACATAATCTAGTATCTCTTCATCTCTTCCTGTAATAAAAGCATCATAGCTTTCCCCTAGATCACAATTAATATCCATTCACATGTCCTCCAGTGCAAAATGTATTGTGTTAAACATACGCATTTGGGCTACTTTATGTAAATCATCTTCATGTACTGTCGCTATAATAGGATAGCCTCCTACCGTTTGAGCATCAGCCATTAAGATGATGGGATTCCCATTTTGAGGCACTTGGATTGAGCCAAACTGTGTCGCTTCTGACAAAATTTCCTTCATTTCTTGCAGCTGTAAGACAGGGCCTTTTAAATAATAGCCCATTCTATTACCACCACTAAATTGAAAAGGATTTTGCAAAAACTGTTGTTGACTCTTTTCCATAAATAAATGAAAATGAGGACCCTTGAAAATTCTAATAGTAATAGCGCTGTCAAAAGTCGGGCGATATGGCGCATAAAGACCTCTATTAAATTTTAATGGAGATGCTGCTTGTCCATATAAAATACTCCCTTTTGTAATTACTGTACCTAGATGACCCAGTGGTAGGCATGAGCTACTACCAAGCTCATATTTTGAATAAAACCCTCCGAGCGGCGTCAAGTATATGATTGAGCCTTGATTCATGCTCTTGACCATTAACCTATCACCCTTTGTTAAGTGGAATGTTTTCCACATTTCAATTGGTGCATTATTGACAAGGCATACACCTTGTCCCCCGGTTAAAACATATATACCATCAGCCAATGCCTCAAATTCAAAACCACCCACGAACATTTCGAAAGAAGTTTGGTCATGATGATTCTGCAAAATTAGCTGGGCTGCTTGAAACGATACTTTATCCATTGGTCCAGATAACGGAATACCAAATGCCCGATAGCCATACCTTCCTTTATCTTGTAAGCTACCATAAACTCCTTGTTTTATTATGAGCAGAAGTGGCTTCAATCGCTACACTCCTTTGCTTTTCATTTCCCAAAATTGTTGTTTGGTTATTTCATAAAACTGGACTTCGTCACCCAGTTCAAATAGAAATGGCTCTTTCCCATTCAGATCAAAAAGTTCAAACGGCGTTTTGCCGATAATATTCCAGCCACCAGGCGAATCGACAGGATAGATTCCTGTTTGCCCACCACCAACCCCAACAGAACTCGCTGAAACAGAAGTTCTCGGTTTCTCTAAACGTGGCACAAACAATTTAGAATCAAGTTCACCAAGGTAAGGAAAACCAGGTAAAAAGCCAATTAAATAAACATAATAGCTTTTGGACATATGTAACATTTTCATGTCCTCAAAGGATAGACCTGTATAGTCCATCACTCGCTGCCTATCTAAGGCAAATTCCTCATCATAGCAAACTGGTATTTTTAGTAGTCTATTGGTTCTTTCACCATTTGTTGTGGCAGCCTGTATCTCAAGCCATTGTCTTTTTAACAGATCGACATTTATTTGTTGTTTGATATAAGCTGTAACTGTATGATAGCTTGCAACACTTTCAACTAAATTGTGTCGTAGTTGTTTTTTCAGAAACCGATTAAATGCTTGTACTGCATAAAAGTTCGTGTGTGATATTTCCTCATGAAAAGCAAATCGAATAGTATGCTGGCTAATCCACATCGAATGAGGAAATTCAATGATTGCCGCCACTTATTGTCTCCTCAATGCAAAGCTTCACAGCAGCCACTAAATCACGGATATTCCAGCCTGGAATTTTGCCATGTTGGATGGCCAATTCAAAGGATGCAGGAATATGAATAAAGCCAGCACGAACTCCTTCATGTTGCTGTGCATACACAAGACCCTCATACATAATGTTATTGCATAAGTAAGTACCCGCTGTATTGGAGATTTCAGCTGGATAGCCTTCTGTTTGTAATCGATTTACCATATTGCGAATCGGTAAATTCGTGAGATATGCATCTGCCCCCTCCTCCTGAATACTCTCATCAACTGGTGTGTAGCCATTATTATCGGGCTCTCCATCTTTAACATTAATGGCAATCCGCTCAGGCGTTATTTTAAAACGGCCCCCTGCCAATCCTAAAGAAATAATGATTTGTGGTTCTATTTCCTCTATATGTTGCTTTAGCTGCTCAGCAGATTGTTGAAAATCTACAGATAAGATTCTACCAACAATATGATAGTCTCCTATCTTTTCTCCAGCTAAATTTTCTACAATTTGCATAGTTGGATTGATCTTATAATCAAGAAATGGTTCAAACCCTGTTAATAATATTTTTGTCATATTCGTCACCTGATTTCTATCGGACGTTTTTTTATGTAACGTCCGTATTGTTTATTTTTATATACTGGCGTAGTTATTGCGGCTTCTAAAATAGCCTGATTAAATAACTTATGTGCTTCCATACACGATGCTAATTCTTCACCATATACGATTTCATCTGCAACTTCTGAAATTATATCTAAAGCCACCCACTGTGGGTAACGCAAAATACTAACTGATGTATATGCTGGGGTTACTTCCATACTACGATAAAAGTTAATATTCCCCATCTCTTCAATTGGGTACTTTTGTGGATCCCACTTTGTTCCGTATTTATAGTATCGATTACGCCAATAAGCATTTTCTTGGGCAAAAGTTGATCCTTCAAAAATATTATTTACTCGATCAGCTACTAGTTCCAAATTTTTAGCCTGGACTTCCTTTGTATCATCATCTGCATAACGACCAATTCCATATATCTTAGCACTCGGAAGTGTATAAGAAACTGGAAAAATCGGTGGACAGGCATAACCTGCGAACGGTTGAACCCACTCACGAGCGGGTATCCCATGGTCGTCAATGACAATATCAGGAGCCCATTTTTTTAAGATAAGTGGTAAAACATTTGCCTCACCAAACACACTTTTTTGGAATTTCACATGTGCGAATTCTAACCCCACCGCATTAAATCTTGCAGCATGGTGCTTCCATTTCGGATGCTCTTTTGTCAAACTCTCCATTATTTCATAACCATCAGGGTTGGCTAAAGGAATAAT
>Ga0256790_1000477_pt1 | contig 13000 bp, 8 predicted proteins | sample MC6MC0941MT_FD_190206 | JGI IMG/M metagenome (GOLD analysis project Ga0256790, IMG submission 190206) | Metatranscriptome of enriched soil aggregate microbial communities from Iowa State University, Ames, United States - MC6-MC0941-MT... | ecosystem: Environmental > Terrestrial > Soil >... | reverse complement strand
GATTTCCAAGAGCGGCTCATCGTTTCAAGGAAACGCCGAACCGCTCTATCTTTTGTTGTGGCGCAATTCCGGACGGAAAACCGCTTTGCACTTTTCCTGGAATTGCTCCCGCCGCGCTTACTGCGCGGCGGTTGTCATATCGGCCAGCATCGGCTCGGCGACTTCCACACCGGAGGCCTTGCGGCGCTCGTCGATGATCAGTTCGTCGCGAGCAGTTGCAATGCGACGGATCTGGTTGGTCATGCCACCTGTACCAGCTGGGATGAGACGACCGACGATGACGTTTTCCTTGAGACCCTGCAACGTATCCATCTTGCCTGCAACTGCAGCTTCGGTGAGTACGCGAGTGGTTTCCTGGAACGATGCCGCCGAGATGAACGAAGGAGTCTGAAGCGACGCCTTGGTAATACCAAGAAGAACTGGATTACCCGAACCTGGCTTCTTGCCTTCTTCGATCAGACGATCATTGATTTCGTCCAGTTCGATGCGGTCGACGTGATCGCCCGGAATGTAGCCGGTATCACCGGATTCCGTGATCTCGATCTTCTGCAGCATCTGACGGACAATCACTTCGATGTGCTTGTCGTTGATGAGAACACCCTGCAAACGATAGACTTCCTGGATTTCGTTCACGAGGTACGAAGCGAGTGCTTCAACGCCCTTGATCGCCAGAATGTCATGCGGTGCCGGGTTACCGTCGAGGATATATTCACCCTTTTCGATAACGTCACCGTCCTGAAGATGGAACGGCTTGCCCTTAGGGATCAGATACTCAACAGGCTCGATCGTATCGTCGTTTGGCTCGATGATGATGCGACGCTTGTTCTTGTAATCGCGACCAAAACGAACGGTACCATCGATCTCTGCGATGACGGCGTGGTCCTTCGGACGACGAGCTTCGAACAGTTCCGCAACGCGTGGCAGACCACCGGTAATATCCTTGGTCTTCGCGCTTTCCATCGGCAGACGCGCAATAACATCACCAGCATTAACATGTGCACCAGGCTCGAACGAAAGGATCGTTTCTACCGAAAGCAGGAAGCGAGCTTCGCCACCCTTCGACAGCTTCGCGATCTTGCCGCTCTTATCCTTGATGACCATAGCAGGCTTGAGGTCGGCACCGCGTGGTGTCGAACGCCAGTCAATGATGACGCGTTTCGTGATCCCGGTCGACTCGTCCGCTGTTTCCGAAACCGAAAGGCCATCAACGAGATCTTCGAACTCGATGTAACCTTCAACTTCCGTCAAGATTGGACGGGTGTACGGATCCCATTCAGCAATACGCTGGCCGCGCTTGACTGCATCACCTTCGTCAACGAACAGGCGTGAACCGTAGGTTACGCGGTGAACCGCACGTTCCTTGCCGGTCGAGTCGAGGATCAGGACAGCCATGTTACGGCCCATCACCACGAGATTGCCATCGGAGTTGCGAACCACGTTGCGGTTACGCAGCTTGACGGTGCCTTCGTACGAAGCTTCCAGGTACGACGAGTCAACAACCTGTGCAGTACCACCAAGGTGGAACGTACGCATGGTCAGCTGAGTGCCAGGCTCACCGATCGACTGAGCAGCGATAACGCCAACTGCTTCACCCTGGTTAACAGGCGTACCGCGTGCAAGGTCACGACCATAGCACTTGGCGCAAACGCCGTTACGGGTTTCACAGGTCAGAGCCGAACGAATACGGATCGACTGGATGCCGGCCTTCTCGATGACTTCAACGTCCTTTTCCTCGATCATGCGGCCAGCTTCGACGATGACTTCGCCGGTTGCCGGATTGATGATCGGATCAAGTGCCGTACGGCCCAGAACGCGCTGTCCGATTGGAGCAACGATCTGACCAGCATCAACGATTGGCTGCATGGTGAGACCGATTTCGGCGCCGCAATCGACTTCCGAAATAATCGCATCCTGTGCAACGTCAACGAGACGACGTGTCAGATAACCCGAGTTAGCGGTCTTCAACGCGGTATCGGCAAGACCTTTACGGGCACCGTGTGTCGAGTTGAAGTATTCGTTAACCGTCAGGCCTTCCTTGAAGTTCGAAATGATCGGGGTTTCGATGATTTCACCCGACGGCTTGGCCATAAGACCACGCATCCCGCCCAGCTGACGCATCTGGTTGACCGAACCACGGGCACCCGAATGAGACATCATGTAGACCGAGTTCATCTGCTTCTGACGTCCGGTCACCGGATCGAATTCAACGGCCTTAATACGGGCCATCATTTCTTCGGTGATCTTGTCAGTCGCCTTACCCCAGGCATCAACGACCTTGTTGTACTTTTCGCCCTGAGTAATCAGACCGTCATTGTACTGCTGTTCGTATTCAGTCGTCAGAGCTTCGGTTTCTGCAACGATCTTGGCCTTCGAGTCTGGAATGACCATGTCATCCTTACCGAAGGAAATACCGGCGCGACATGCATGGGCGAAGCCGAGCTGCATGATGCGATCGCAGAAGATAACCGTCTCTTTCTGACCGCAATGGCGGTAGACGTGGTCGATCATCTTGGAGATGTTCTTCTTCGTCATCTCCTGATTGCAGATATCGAAAGGCACATTGGCGTGCTTCGGCAGAAGCTCACCAGTAATCATGCGACCAGGTGTGGTGTCGTAAACCTTGGAAACAGGCTTGCCTTCCGCATCAACCGTCTTGAAACGGCCTTTGATCTTGGTGTGCAGCGTGACAACCTTGTTCTCAAGTGCATGCTGAAGTTCGCCCATATCGGCAAACACCATGCCCTCACCCGGCTCCTTGTCTGCCACGATCGACAGATAGTAGAGGCCGAGAACCATGTCCTGCGAAGGAACGATGATTGGTGCGCCGTTCGCTGGGTGCAAGATGTTGTTGGTCGACATCATGAGCACGCGCGCTTCAAGCTGAGCTTCAAGCGACAGCGGAACGTGAACAGCCATCTGGTCACCGTCGAAGTCAGCGTTGAACGCTGTACAAACGAGTGGATGCAGCTGAATGGCCTTGCCTTCGATCAGCGTGGGTTCGAATGCCTGAATACCAAGACGGTGCAGCGTAGGCGCACGGTTCAGAAGAACCGGATGCTCACGGATCACTTCGTCAAGAATATCCCAAACTTCCGGACGTTCCTTTTCAACAAGCTTCTTCGCCTGCTTGACAGTCGAGGAGTAACCCTTGGCGTCAAGACGAGCGTAGATGAATGGCTTGAAGAGTTCGAGCGCCATCTTTTTCGGCAGGCCGCACTGGTGCAGCTTCAGTTCAGGACCGGTCACGATAACCGAACGACCAGAATAGTCGACGCGCTTACCGAGAAGGTTCTGACGGAAACGCCCCTGCTTACCCTTGAGCATATCGGAGAGCGACTTCAACGGACGCTTATTAGCACCGGTGATGACGCGGCCACGACGGCCGTTATCGAACAGCGCGTCAACAGCTTCCTGCAACATACGCTTTTCGTTACGGATAATGATGCCAGGAGCGCGCAGTTCAATGAGACGCTTCAGACGGTTGTTACGGTTGATCACACGACGGTAAAGGTCGTTGAGATCGGACGTAGCAAAACGACCGCCATCCAGTGGAACCAGAGGGCGCAGATCCGGTGGAATGACCGGAACGATCTTCATGATCATCCATTCAGGACGATTGCCGGATTCCATGAAGTTCTCAACGATCTTGAGACGCTTCATCAGCTTCTTCGTCTTGAGTTCCGAAGTGGTTTCTGCAAGTTCAACGCGCAGGTCTGCAGCGATGTTTGGCAGATCCATCGAAGCCAGGAGTTCAAAGATAGCTTCAGCACCGATAAGGGCTGTGAACTGATCTTCGCCGAACTCGTCGACAGCGATCATGTATTCTTCTTCCGAAAGAAGCTGATGCTCCTTAAGCGAAGTCAGACCTGGTTCGGTCACGATGTAGTTTTCGAAGTACAGGACGCGCTCGATATCCTTGAGCGTCATGTCCAGCAGCGTGCCGATACGGCTTGGCAGCGACTTCAGAAACCAGATGTGAGCAACAGGCGCTGCGAGTTCGATGTGACCCATGCGCTCGCGACGAACGCGCGAGAGCGTGACTTCCACGCCGCACTTTTCGCAGATAATGCCCTTGTATTTCATACGCTTGTACTTGCCGCACAAGCATTCATAATCCTTGATCGGGCCAAAGATACGCGCGCAGAAGAGACCATCGCGTTCAGGCTTGAACGTACGATAGTTGATCGTCTCCGGCTTCTTGATCTCGCCGTATGACCAGGACAGAATCTTCTCAGGGCTGGCAATCGAGATTCTGATGGAATCGAACGTCTGTGCCGGAGCCTGAGGATTGAAAAGATTCATGACCTCTTGGTTCATGCCGTTCTCCTTGAGGGCGATCCGCCGCCCTGTGTGTCGTCGATGACAGGTTGAAAGTCCCTGCCATCTTGAAAAGAAATCGCGGTATTAAGCAGTTTGAAACTGCACATTCCGTTTCAGCATTTCCGTTACGCAAATCACTTCTTGCATTGTCTGGAAACACCTTACGGGCGCGCCACGGCAATACCATGGCGCGCCTTGATGTTTTTTTATTCCGCCGCGTCCGGAAGTGCCGGCTGCTCGTCGCGTGTGTCGTCCAGCTCAACATTGAGACCGAGCGAACGCATTTCCTTGACCAGAACGTTGAAGCTTTCTGGAATACCAGCTTCGAACGTATCGTCACCACGAACGATGGCTTCATAGACCTTGGTACGGCCGGCAACGTCGTCGGACTTGACCGTAAGCATTTCCTGCAGCGTGTAAGCTGCACCGTATGCTTCCAGAGCCCAGACCTCCATTTCACCGAAGCGCTGACCACCGAACTGCGCCTTACCACCAAGCGGCTGCTGAGTGACGAGCGAGTAAGGTCCGATCGAACGAGCATGGATCTTGTCGTCAACCAGGTGATGGAGCTTCAACATATAGATGTAGCCCATTGTCACCTGACGGTCGAACGGCTCACCCGTACGTCCATCATACAGCGTCGACTGACCCGAGGTCGCAAGACCTGCATCCGTCAACATCGCATTGATGTCAGCTTCCACCGCACCGTCGAAGACCGGCGTTGCGATAGACACGCCGCGCTTGACCTGGTTCGCCAGCATTATGACTGAATCATCGTCATAAGAGCGAACAGGCTCATTGCGGTCATTGTCCGGATAGATGTGCTCGAGCGTATCACGCAGCGGCTGAATGTCTGCCGTCTTGCGATAAACATCGATCAGCTCACCGATCTTCTTGCCCATACCTGCGCAAGCCCAGCCAAGATGTGTTTCCAGAATCTGGCCCACATTCATACGGCTCGGCACGCCAAGCGGGTTAAGAACGATATCGGCATGCGTACCGTCTTCGAGGAATGGCATGTCTTCGACAGGAAGAATGCGGGAAACCACACCCTTATTGCCGTGACGGCCAGCCATCTTATCACCCGGCTGGATCTTGCGCTTAACAGCGACAAAGACCTTGACCATCTTCATGACGCCTGGAGGCATCTCGTCGCCGCGCTGAACCTTTTCGACCTTGTCCATGAACCGTGCTTCAAGCAGCTTCTTGGATTCATCGTACTGGCCACGCAGAGCTTCGAGTTCACCCTGCTGCTTTTCATCTTCAACAGCAAACTGCCACCACTGCGAACGCGGATACTCGGTCATGATATCGCGAGTAATGGTCGTGCCCTTCTTGAAGCCCTTAGGGCCTGCAGCAGCAACCTTACCATCGATCATGTCGGCGAGACGGCCGTAAACGTTACGGTCGAGAATAGCCTGTTCGTCGTCACGGTCCTTGGCAAGACGTTCGATCTCTTCGCGTTCGATCGCCATTGCACGTTCGTCTTTTTCAACGCCGTGGCGATTGAAAACGCGAACTTCAACAACAGTACCGTAAGTACCTGGAGGCATACGCATCGAGGTGTCACGAACATCGGACGCCTTTTCACCGAAGATAGCGCGCAGAAGCTTTTCTTCCGGCGTCATCGGGCTTTCGCCCTTCGGCGTGATCTTACCGACAAGGATGTCGCCAGGATGCACTTCAGCACCGATATAAACGATACCTGCTTCGTCGAGATTCTTCAGCGCTTCTTCCGACACATTCGGAATATCGCGTGTGATTTCCTCAGGTCCAAGCTTCGTGTCGCGTGCAGCTACTTCAAATTCCTCAATGTGGATCGAGGTGAAGACGTCGTCCGAAACAATCTTCTCGGAAAGAAGGATCGAATCTTCGTAGTTATAGCCATTCCAAGGCATGAACGCGACAAGCACGTTACGACCAAGAGCCAGATCGCCCAGATCAGTCGATGGGCCATCAGCAATGATGTCGCCCTTACCGATAGGATCACCAACGCGTACAAGCGGACGCTGGTTGATACAGGTGCTCTGGTTCGAGCGCTGGAACTTCTGCAGACGATAGATATCAACGCCAGACTTAGAAGGATCGAGATCCTCAGTAGCGCGGATAACGATACGCGTTGCGTCAACTTGGTCAACCACACCACCGCGGCGAGCGGCAATAGCAGCACCTGAGTCACGTGCAACAACTGCTTCCATACCGGTTCCAACGAACGGAGCTTCCGCACGAACGAGTGGAACGGCCTGACGCTGCATGTTCGAACCCATGAGAGCACGGTTAGCATCGTCGTTTTCAAGGAACGGAATAAGAGCTGCTGCAACCGAAACGAGCTGCTTCGGCGAAACGTCCATCAGGTCCACGTTTTCACGCGGCGCCATCATAACTTCGCCTGCGTGACGGCAGATGACGAATTCGTCAACAAAACCGCCCTGCTCGTCCAGCTCAACGTTTGCCTGAGCAACCGAGTGCTTCGCCTCTTCCATAGCCGAAAGGTAAACAACGTCGCTCGTTACCTTACCGTCGACAACCTTACGATACGGGCTTTCAATAAAGCCGTACTTGTTGACGCGGGCAAAAGTTGCAAGCGAATTGATCAGACCGATATTCGGGCCTTCCGGCGTTTCAATCGGGCAGATACGGCCATAGTGGGTCGGATGCACGTCGCGGACTTCGAAGCCAGCACGCTCACGGGTAAGACCACCAGGTCCAAGAGCCGAAAGACGGCGCTTGTGGGTGATTTCCGAAAGCGGGTTGGTCTGATCCATAAACTGCGACAGCTGCGAAGAACCGAAGAATTCGCGCACTGCTGCGGCTGCAGGCTTCGCGTTAATCAGATCCTGCGGCATAACCGTGTCGATTTCGATCGAGGACATACGTTCCTTGATCGCACGCTCCATACGGAGCAAACCAACGCGGTACTGATTTTCCATCAGTTCGCCAACCGAACGCACACGACGGTTACCGAGGTTATCGATGTCATCAACTTCGCCGCGGCCATCGCGCAGTTCAACCAGCATCTTGACCACAGCAAGGATATCTTCCTTGCGCAGAACACGCACGGTGTCTTCTGCATCTAGATCAAGACGCATGTTCATCTTCACGCGACCAACAGCAGAAAGGTCATAGCGTTCCGAATCGAAGAACAGCGAATGGAACATGGCTTCAGCCGAGTCCATTGTCGGCGGCTCACCTGGACGCATAACGCGATAGATGTCGAACAGAGCTTCCTGACGACTTTCGTTCTTGTCGACAGCGAGCGTGTTGCGGATATACGCACCGATATTGACATGGTCGATATCGAGAACGTTGATCTCTTCAACACCGGTGTCGAGAAGCGTCTTGAGAACCTTTTCGTCGATTTCGTCACCAGCTTCCAGATAAATCTCGCCGGTAGCGTAATTGACGATGTCTTCTGCAAGGTACGAGCCGAACAGATCGTCTTCAGTCGCCTTGATAGCCTTGAGGCCCTTCTCAGCGAGCTGCTTTGCCGAGCGAGCGGTCAACTTCTTGCCAGCTTCGAGAACGACTTCTCCGGTGTCCGCATCGACGAGATCAGAAATGATCTTCATACCCTTGAAGCGGTCAGCCGAATAAGGAATGCGCCAGTTATCACCGTCACGCGAATAGGTGACAGTTTTATAGAACGTCGACAGAATCTCTTCGCCGTCCATGCCAAGCGCCATCAACAGCGTCGTAGCTGGAAGCTTACGGCGACGGTCGATACGTGCATAGACTACGTCCTTGGCATCGAATTCGATGTCAAGCCACGAACCGCGATAAGGAATAACGCGAGCTGCGAACAAAAGCTTACCCGACGAATGGGTTTTGCCCTTGTCGTGATCGAAGAATACGCCCGGCGAACGGTGCATCTGCGAAACGATAACGCGTTCTGTACCGTTGACGATGAAGGTGCCGTTGTCCGTCATGAGCGGCATATCGCCCATGTAAACGTCCTGCTCCTTAATGTCCTTGATGGACTTCGCACCGGTATCTTCATCAATATCGAACACGATCAGACGCAGCGTCACCTTGAGAGGTGCCGAATACGTCAAATCGCGCTGACGGCATTCGTCAACGTCGAATTTTGGTGCATCGAATTCGTAGCGAACGAATTCGAGCATTGAAGCGCCGGAGAAATCCTGAATTGGGAAAACAGACTTGAAAACCGCCTGCAAACCCTCGTCAGAACGCCCGCCAGCTGGTTCCTCAACCATGAGGAACTGGTCGTAAGATGCCTTTTGAACCTCGATGAGGTTAGGCATTTCCGCGACCTCGGGAATCTTGCCGAAAAATTTGCGTACGCGCTTGCGACCATTGAAAGAATGGGTCTGAGCCATCGTCGCTCCTCGTTCTATAGCCTTACGGCTTGCTCACGCCTTGCGGCCTTTATCGTGCGCCGCCTTTCGGCGGTCCTTCTAACGGGCTAAAACCCGTTTTCTGAAAGCCCCTTCAAGGCCATCAGAAAAAGGGTTCAACAGGATCAGAACGCTCTTCAAATATCCGTTCCAATTATAAGATGCACAAATCAAAGCGAATTCCGCACTTTTCGTTTCTTTTCATGCATTTACTCCAGATGCAAGTCCAGAGTGAAACCGACGGACGGAAACCGTCCGCCGGAATTTTCGAACTTACTTGAGTTCGACCTTAGCGCCAGCTGCTTCGAGCTGTGCCTTGATCTTCTCAGCTTCGTCCTTCGAAGCGCCTTCCTTAACTGCCTTTGGAGCAGCTTCAACAAGGTCCTTAGCTTCCTTGAGGCCGAGACCGGTGATTGCGCGAACTTCCTTGATCACGTTGATCTTGTTTGCGCCACCGTCAGCGAGGACGACGTCGAATTCAGTCTTTTCTTCAGCAGCAGCAGCTGGAGCAGCGCCACCAGCAGCAGCAACTGCTACAGGAGCAGCAGCCGAAACGCCCCACTTCTCTTCGAGAAGCTTCGAAAGCTCTGCAGCTTCGAGAACGGTCAGTGCCGACAGGTCGTCAACGATCTTTGCGAGATCAGCCATTTTGGTATTTCCTTAGTTTCAAGGTTTGAACAATTGACAGCGAAAAACGGCCTTACGCCGCCTCGTTCTTCCGGGCGTGCGCGCCAATAACGCGAGCGATCTGGCCCGCTGGTGCGCTGGTAAGTACTGCGAGACGCTGAGCCGGGGTCTGGATCATTCCAACCAGCTTTGCGCGCAGTTCGTCGAGCGATGGGAGCGAAGCAAGCGACTTTACGCCATCGGCGTTAAGTGTCGTTGCGCCCATTGCACCGCCGAGGATAACGAGCTTGTCGTTAGCCTTAGCGAATTCGACGGCTACTTTCGGAGCGGTAATTGGGTCGTTTGCATAAGCAACAACCGTCTGACCTGTAAACAGATCAGAGATACCTTCCGATTCCGTGCCCTGAAGAGCGATCTTGGCAAGGCGGTTTTTCGCGACTTTAACGGTACCACCAGCATCGCGCATCTTTGAGCGAAGATCGCTCATCTGCGCAACAGTGAGACCGGTATAGTGGGCCACGACGACCGAACCGGAATCTTTAAAAGCTCCGTTCAGCCACGAGACAAATTCGCGTTTTTCCGCTCTATCCACTGTCTCTCTCCAGTAGACAGGACCACATGGTCCTGCCGGGTTGCCTTTGCCGGACGAACTTCACAGTCAGTCCGACGTTCGAGGATCCTGTCCCCTTCAGCTATCCTGGAAACCAGGCATCACTCAAAGGCAACTACGGTTCAAACCTTGCATGCACATTCATGCGAAACAGGGTTATTCCACGTCTCATGCAGGCCATATGTTTAAGGACAATCACCCGAAGATGAATGTCCGCCTGCAATCTCGGACAGGATAACCGGACTTTCGTCCGGCTATCCGGATCTTGCGATCCGGAATTCTTGCACTTTTGACCGCTTTCACGATGCAGGTGTGCCACCATTCGCCCTTCTCGAAGAAAGGCTAAGCTCCGGCGAGCCGGAGCCTAAATAACTTAAGCGACAACCTTAACGGTTGACGGGTCGACCTTGACGCCAACGCCCATGGTCGAAGAAATCGATACGCGCTTGACGTATTCACCCTTAGCAGCCGAAGGCTTAGCCTTGATAACTGCATCGGCAAAAGCCTTGATGTTTTCTTCGAGCTTCTGATTGTCGAAGGAAACCTTGCCAATACCGGCGTGGATGATACCAGCCTTTTCAACGCGGAATTCAACTGCGCCGCCCTTAGAAGCGGTAACTGCAGCTGCAACGTCGACAGTAACAGTACCAACCTTAGGGTTTGGCATCAGGCCACGCGGGCCGAGCACCTTACCAAGACGACCGACGAGTGGCATCATGTCTGGGGTTGCAATGCAACGATCAAAGTCGATCTTGCCGCCGTTGACGATTTCGAACAGTTCTTCCGCACCAACGATGTCAGCGCCAGCCTTCTTGGCTTCTTCAGCCTTGTCGCCGCGTGCAAAAACAGCAACGCGAACAGTACGGCCGGTGCCGTTTGGAAGGTTAACAACGCCACGAACCATCTGATCAGCATGACGTGGGTCAACGCCGAGGTTCATTGCGATTTCGATGGTTTCGTCGAACTTGGCAACTGCACGTTCCTTAACCAGGCCGATAGCATCGGACAGGTCATAGAGCTTGTTGACGTCAACGCCTTCGCGGATCTTAGCTACACGCTTGGAAATCTTTGCCATGGTCTTAGCTCACCACTTCCAGGCCCATCGAACGGGCAGAACCTTCGATCATACGCATAGCCGCTTCCACGTCAGATGCGTTCAGATCCTTCATCTTAACAAGAGCGATTTCGCGAACTTTATCACGCGCAATCGTGCCTGCCTTTTCCTTGCCAGGCGCCTTGGAACCCGACTTGAGGTTGGCAGCCTTCTTAAGGAAGTAGGTTACCGGAGGGGTCTTCATCACAAAAGTGAAAGACTTGTCCTGGTAGTATGTGATCACGACTGGAATCGGCGAACCTTTTTCCAGTTCCTGTGTGGCAGCGTTAAATGCCTTACAGAATTCCATGATGTTGATGCCGCGCTGACCCAGTGCTGGGCCAATCGGAGGCGATGGGTTGGCCGCACCTGCTGCTACCTGGAGCTTCAGCTGGCCTGCAATTTTCTTAGCCATTGCATTCTGCCTTCATAAAAATACCGGAAACCGGCGTTCTCGATTAATGCCGGAAATCCGGCTCTCGACTGACGTCAGTAAAACTGACTGGCAGTTCGGTGGTTCGAGATCAGTGACCGGCTAAAGCCACCTACCCTTCCACCCTTTTCACCTGTAACGGTGAACGCCCTCGCGGGCTAAACGATCAGAGCTTATCGACCTGACCGTATTCAAGATCAACAGGCGTAGCACGCCCGAAGATGGAAACTTCAACCTTGAGGCGCGCGCGCTCTTCGTCGACTTCCTGCACAATGCCATTGAACGAGGCAAACGGACCATCGGAAACGCGAACATTTTCGCCGATTTCGAAGGTCACAGAAGTCTTTGGACGCTCTGCACCATCCTGAACCTGGTTCAGAATCTGATCTACTTCCTTCTGTGAAACCGGAACAGGCTTGGAATCACCAAGGAAGCCAGTCACGCGAGGCGTATTCTTGATCAGCGAGAATACAGCATCAGTCAGGGTAGCCTGAACGAGAACATAACCCGGGAAGAACTTGCGTTCAGCATCAACCTTGCGGCCACGGCGAACTTCAACAACCTTCTCAGTCGGCACGACAATCTGCTCAATAAGGCCAGAAAGACCCTTCTGTGCAGCCTTAGCCTGAATATCCTCAGCCACCTTCTTTTCGAAGTTGGAATAGGCGTGAACGATGTACCAGCGCGCTGTCATCTCGTAACTCCCCAATCCTGCTTAGCGGCCAAGGCCAAGTATAAATTCTACGCCATAGGCCATAAGCTGATCGGCAAGAAAAAAGAATGCAGCAGCAAAAAAAGCCATGACAACCACCATAATGGTGGAAATGACTGTTTCACGCCGGGTCGGCCAGCTCACCTTCGCCGTTTCGGCGCGAACCTGCTGAAGAAAGGTGATCGGATTCGTCTTAGATGCCATCTGCCACTCTGTTCTTGCTTGAGGAAACCGGACCGTTCAAAACGAATCAGAACCCGATACCCATGCGTATACGGCACGTAAAGCTGAAGATTCAGCCCCACGCACCGCGTGTCTGTTGACGTTACATAGAATCGATTCCCAAAAAAAACAAGCCCAATAGTTAAAAGAATACCATACAGGCTTATCGGAAATCCGATCCTTACGAACATCGCTTGCTGCACCATTCAATCGTGCCGCCGCGACCTCCCCTGCCCGATCTGAATAACCGGCGGAAAGTTATCGATATCTGACTTCGCTGCCAAAAGGCCAGAGCGCTAATCAGAATAGTCAGCGAAACCGCTAACTCTTAATACAAAAAACGAGCACTCACAGTCAAGCCATGAGTACTCGTTTTAAATGGCAGGGGCAGCAGGGTTCGAACCCGCGACCTACGGTTTTGGAGACCGTCGCTCTACCAACTGAGCTATACCCCTATTTGGCATTCAAGATGCCAGACCGGCGGCATAACCGCCAGTCAAATTCTTTACTCGATGATCGAAGCGACGATGCCTGCACCGACGGTGCGGCCACCTTCACGGATAGCGAAGCGGAGCTTCTCTTCCATCGCGATCGGCACGATCAGCGTGACGTCTACAGTGACGTTATC
>Ga0256790_1000460_pt1 | contig 13236 bp, 9 predicted proteins | sample MC6MC0941MT_FD_190206 | JGI IMG/M metagenome (GOLD analysis project Ga0256790, IMG submission 190206) | Metatranscriptome of enriched soil aggregate microbial communities from Iowa State University, Ames, United States - MC6-MC0941-MT... | ecosystem: Environmental > Terrestrial > Soil >... | reverse complement strand
GCTTCGTTGCCCGAGGTCTGGCCAATCTTGGACGTCTTGATCGTGCGCACGGCTTGCGTCAAGCGCGTGCGCAGCGCATCGATTTCGCTGCGGTTGGCGGCGGGGCTGGCGGCGGCGCCGGATTGCACCTGCTGCTCCAGCATGTCGCCCAGTTTTTGGTTTGCGCGCCGTGTGCGGCGGCGGCGCCACAGCTGCACGCAGAGCCACAGCACCAGCAGCACGCCCAGCAATACTCCCGCCCAAACGAAGGCAATCTGCATCGTGTCGGCAAACAGGAACAGGAACACGATCAACGCGATCAGTCCGATGACCATGAAGGTGCGCGGGTTGGCGAACACGCGCGCGCCCCAATAGCGGACATCGCTCATGGCGCTGGAAAATCGAGAAAGCAATCCTGATGGGCTACGCATGGTTTTCGCTGTTGTTTTAGGGTCAGGCGGTAGCGCGGGCGGCGGGTCGGGAGACCAGCGCCGCGCAGCGCAATGCGGGGTCTTGCAGGGTTAAGGTCAGCACGGCTTGATCGAACTGCACGCAGGCGTCCGCCGCCACGGCCAGCGTCAGCAGCGACGCCGCCGCGCCGGTGTGGCCACAGGTTGCGCCAACCGACTGGCAATCTTTGGCGGCGTCCATGTGGATGAACAGTTGCGAGGCCACGCCCAGCGGTTCCAGCGGGCGGCTGCCGCGATGGTCGGCGTCGCTGACGATCTGGATCACGCTATCGGCCGGGACATCTGCACGTTCAAGCAGATCGCGAGCCAGGTCAGAGAACGCCGCTTCGGCCTGCGCGCCGCGCGCATCGGCGGGCTTCTGCCGATGTAGCACCGGCGACAGCGCCACGCGCACTTGTGCGTCGGCATCGGCAGGCCCCAGCAGCAAACCCGCCGCGGCTTCGCCCGGCACGCGGCCGTGCGGATTAGCGTGGGTGAGCAGGGTGGTCTCGGCATCCCATTGCGCGACACGCTCGGCATCGACATAACCGTCACCCGCCAGCACCACGCGCCACTGCGGCGGTGTATCGGGAATGGACGCCAGTTCGCGCAGCAGCAGGTCAGCAGCCATGGCGTCGCGCGCCAGATGCTCGGTGGCGCTGACGCGCGCATCCGGCCAGACGCGCGCGGCGGCCAACACTTCGGTGCGCACACGTTGGCGCGCGGCCTCAGGCCAATCCGCCGGCAGCAAGAGTTCGAAGCGCAGCAAGGGCCAGTCTTCATCCCGGGCGGGCACGTCCAGTTCCGTAACGTGGCGATGCGCTTGCCGAGTCAGCGTGCTGGCGATATCCGTCAACAGCGCCGTGACGCGCAACGTGGCGATGGCCAATGCGTCAGGCGGCGCGCCGCGTTCTTGCGCGGTCGCGTACAGCGCCATGTCGTCCAGGCCCGGCACGCGCGCGGCGAATACCGGAAAGCCTTGCTGCGTTTTCAGTTCCGGGTCGAGTTCGGGGCGCTTCTGTTCGGCTAGCGCTTGCAAGATTGATGCGGCGTCGTCACCCGCCGACGCGCGCGCGGCCACGGCGATGACGTGTAGTTCCACGGCGCGCGCGGGCGCTTCGGCTGCCGCTTGCGGCGCGGCGGCCGGTTCGGGCTTGGGTGCGCGTGCGGCCCGCACGGCGCGCACGCCCAGCCACAGCGCGGCAAGCATCGCCAGCGGCAGCGCAAATAAATAGAGTCCGATGTCGACGCCTGTGGGCAGCGTGCGGGATTCCTGCCACCAAATAATGACGGCCAGCCACACCACTGCGAACAGCGCCAGAATCAGCAATCCTTTTTTCAGTACGCGAGCCATGGGTGCCTGATCAAAGGGGTTTCGTGACAGAGGGCAGGGCGATCCACCACAGCGCGGTCATTTCGCGGCCTCCCGCGCGCGCTGCATGACGCCCGGCCGGCGCAGCTCGACGTGGCCGAAGTCCATCATCTTCCAGCGCCCGCCCCACGTCAGGCCGACCAGCTCGGCGGTTTCGCCAAACAGCTCGTAGCCGCGCATGGCCCAAGGGTCTTTTTCAGAGATGACGATCTTGCCGTCGCGATAGAACGCGCTGTCCGCTGCCAAGCCATATTGGTGATAGCTCTGGAACGCGCCGGCATTCGTCACGTGCGTGCCCATGCCCGCCAGTTCTTCTTGCCGCTCGGGGCTGCGATAGCCCTCGATCAGCGCCATTTCATAGCCATGCTGCTCACGCATGATGCGATACGCCAGCAGCAGACGCTGACGGAAATCCGCGTCGAACAGATCCCAGTTACGGCTCGCGCCACCCAGCTTCGGACGCACCAATTCCACCTCGCGCGTGGTGAACGCTTCAGGGGGCAAAGCAGGCGGCGGAGCCAGGCGTTCACCCTCCAGCAAAGCCTGAATTCGGCGGTCTGGACCGGTCGTTTGGGTGCTGTAAACGAATGTGTGATTGTGTCGCATGACGAAAGCGAAAAGTGACGGAAGCAATACAACTGTCAGCCCGATTGCGACCTGCCAGCGATACCTTCCCACCCACTCCATCGATGCATTCATGCCGCCTTTGACGGCGTCCGCCGTGCCGCCCACCGCGCCTCCGGCATGGCTCGCGGTACGCGTTGCGCCCCTTGCTACGCCCTGTACGCACGCGCGCAAACTCCGGACTGCCCCTTGGCGCAGCGCCGGAAAAAACAGGAGAGCGGAGACGCCCACCGCCAGTAAAAAATACAGGGGCAGTAGCAGCAGCAAGTTAGGTCCCTCATGTGAAGGCGTAATCTTTTGTTCTATTCGCGCATGAGGCAAGTGATCCGGCGTTGCAAACAGCGTCCGACCCTTAGGAATCGTAACAAGGAGCAATGATCGAAATAGGCCTATCGGGTATTCTCGTCGAGCTTGGTTACAGGGGGGCTGCACACGCCTCCTGCTGACACGGGAACCCGCATGGCAGAAGAGAAAAAAGAAGCTCGCCCTACGATGACCGCGCCGAGTTTGCTCAGCGCTTCTGCGCCCGCGCGCGGCGAGGCAGAGTCGTCGCGAATTCTTGCCGCGCTTGAAGGGCGCGCGCCGGAAGCCGAAGTCAAACATCTTGCGACGCCGCGTGATGGCCGCGCACGGCGTTGGGTGGCGCTAGCGATATTGCTGGCGCTGATGGCGGGTGGCATCAGCTGGATCATTCATGAAGACGGGACCGCGCCGATGGTGGCGCAGGCCCCGGCTCCTGCCGTGGCATCCGCTTCCGGCCCCGTGGCCTCGTTACCGCAGGCATCGATGCCGAGCCCGTCTTCGCCATCGGGCGAGCTTGCCATCAAGCCCATGGATAAGCCGCCCGACGTGGCCGCCATCATTGACGAAGCGCCGCCCGCGCGCGATGCAGGCGTAGGCCGTGGCGAACCCGAACCGCAAGGCGAACCTACGAATCCGCTATCGATGCTGGCGATGACGACACCGCCCGCCGCAGCCCCTGGTCCCACGCGCCAAGCCGCTGAGCAACGTGCGCAACACGCGAACGCACCGCGCGCCGCCAAGCCCGCCAGCACGCCGCCGCGCAAGACGGCCAAGCCTTCTGATACCGACGCCGCGCTGTTGTCCGCGTTGATGAACTATGGCTTGCCGCCTGCATCGCCGCCGGGCACGCGTGTGTACAAGTCGGAAGGCGTCTTCATGCGTGAAATGCCGGGCTCGCCGCTGTCCGAGCGCTTGAAGGAATGCCGCAAGCTCAGCTTTATCGAAGGCGAACAATGCCGCCTGCGCGTGTGCGCAGGGCAGTGGGGCACCGCACCCGAATGCCCCACACCGCAGGCCAACGTCGAACCCTGAAATTGCCGTCCGTTTCGGGCCGGTATCGCTAACGTCCCCCACGAGGTTTTTGCTCCATGGCTGTGAACGCAAGCAACGGCAGCGCCAGCGCCAACTCCCGTCTTTACCGTCTTGACGCCGAGGGCGCAATGGCGTCCCTGCAAGTCGAAGGCTGGGTCGCGCGCGAAGGCCTGTCAGCGCTGGCTGAGATGCGCGTCGTGGCGCTGGCCGACGATGCGGCGCTGGACCTGAACGACATGGTGTCGCGGCCCGCCACGCTGTGGACCACGCGCGCCGATGGCAGCGAGATCGGCCGCAGCGGTGTCGTGCGCGCGGCAGAGATGCTGGGCGGCAATGCGGGCAAGGCGCGCTACCGCGTGACGTTGGCGCCGTGGCTGTGGCTGGCCACGCAACGGCGCGACAGCCGCATCTATGAAAATCAGCCCGTCCTTGAAATTGTGCGCCACGTGCTGGATAGCTACGAGGGCTACACCTACAAGATCGCCGCCGAGGTCGAGCGCCATCTGGCCGATCTGCCCGCGCGCTCCTACACCACGCAGTACCGCGAAACCGATTACGCCTTTCTGTCGCGCCTGCTAGCGGAATCCGGCCTGGGCTGGACCACTGTTGAAGACGACGCCGCACCCGCACGCCACGCCGTGCTGATCTTTGCCGACAGCCGCAGCCTGGCCGAAGACGCCGAGTCCGCCAGCGCGGGCGTGCGTTTTCAGCGCGCGCATGCAACGGAATCGCGCGACGGCGTGCAGGCCTTGGCGCGCAGGCAGCGCCGAGGCGTCGAACGCGTTACCGTGCTGGCCTGGCACGACAGCGGCAAACACGCCGTCACGGGACAGGCGTTGGCCGGCCCCGCCACCGGCGCCGATGACGAGAGCGCGGGGCTGGAATGGTTTGAACCCCTGGGCCACGGCGGCCTGCTGAACCAGGCGCATGCGCAGTTCCAGGCCACCTTGCTGATGGAAGCCGTGCAGGCCAGCGCCGAGACATTCCTGGGGCGCGGCAATGTGCGCACGTTCCGATCCGGCACGCGCTTCACGCTGCAAGACATGTCGCCGTTGGGGCCGTCAGGGGAATCGGGTTTTGAACCGGTGTTTGCGTTGGACCGTGTGGAGCATGCCGGGGTGAACAACCTGCCCGGTCAGGCCGACGCCAATCTGGCCGACAAGTTGGGCGCGTTGGACGACTTTCTGTGTTTTGAAGACGACGAGCCGGCGGCGGGCGACAAGGATGACTATCACGGACAGCACGACGGGCAACGCAACGCACAGCACGACGACGGCGACATCGGCGTCGGCCGCCCCGACGCCGCCGTGCTGGCGCGTGCGCACGAAGTCGGCTACGCGAACCGCTTTCGCGCGGTACGCTGCGACCGCCCTTGGCGCGCCATGCCGCCCACCGCGCGTGGCGCAAGGCTTGCCGGCGCGCCTTCGGCGGTGGGCGTGCACACCGCCATCGTGACCAACGCCGAGGGCGCCACCGAAGCCAGCGGCGAAGACGAGATCTACCGCAACGCGCGCGGCGATGTGCGCGTGCGCTTTCATTGGCAAGCCGACGGCGACGGTCTGGCCAAAAGCCGCTGGGCGCGCGTTGCGCAACGCCAGGCGGGCGCGGGCATGGGCATGAGCTTTGTGCCGCGTATCGGCCAGGAAGTGCTGGTGCGATTCCTGGATGAAGATATCGACCAGCCGCTTGTCGTAGGTGCCCTGTACAACGGGCGGGGCGAAGGCGGCATTCCATCCACCCCCGGCGGTAAAGCCGGCGAACCGATGAACACCGAGGTCTATGCCGCGGCCAGCGATGGCAAGCCCAGCGCGCAAGCCAACCTGGCCAGCGGCAACGCACCCGCCTGGCACGGCGCGGCGGGCGGCGACGAGCAGCATCGCAATGCGGCCGCGCTAAGCGGCTTCAAGAGCAAGGAGTTCGGCGGCGACGGCTACAACCAGATCGTGTTCGACGACAGCGACGGCCAGCTGCGCATGCAGATCAAGTCCACGCAGTCCGCCAGCGAACTGAACCTGGGCCATCTGATCCACCAAGCGGGCAACTATCGCGGCAACGTGCGCGGCGTGGGCGCGGAATTGCGCACCGACGGCTTCGGCGCATTGCGCGGCGGCGGCGGTGTTCTGCTTACCACCTACACGGCGGGCGGCAGTGAGCCTGCCGGCGATGCCGCAGCGCCGCTGGCCTTGGCCGGACAGGCCGACATCATGGCGCAGTCATTCGACGGCGTGGTCGGCGCGCACCAGGGCGTGCGGCTGGCCTCGGCTCGCGGCACGACGTCCGCAGGCGCCAGCCGGCTGGACGGCGAACGTGCGCCGCTGGCCGCAATGACGCACGCCGTCTCCGGCACCGTCGCCGGCGACGCCCTCGGCGGCGCATCAGGCGACGCCGCGGCCAAGCACACGGAAGTGGCCGACGGCAAAGTGCCGCATCTGACCGATCCGCTGGTGTTGATGGCGGGCCGCGCCGGGCTCACGCAAGCCGCGGGGCGCAACGTGCAAATCACGGCCGGCGAGCTGGTGCATTGGTCGTCGGGACAAGACCACAACCTGGCCGTCATCGGCTCGTTGCGCGTGCACACCGGCCAGGCGCTGGGCATCGTGGCCGGCGTGCAGCAGGGCGGCGCCGAGTCGGGCCTGGACCTGATCGCCGGCACCGGCGAAGTCGACGTGATCTCGCAGCACGATGTGCTGACCGTGCAGGCGCAGCAAGACCTGCGCATGATCAGCGCCAACGCCGGCATCGAATACGCGTCGCCCAAACGCATCCGCATCGCCAATGCGGCGGGCGCCAGCATCGTCATCGAAGGCGGCAACATCACCGTCACGGCCCCGGGCCGCATCGACGTCAAGACCGGCAACAAGCAATTCGCCGGCCCGACGCAAATGCCGTATCCGTTTCCGCAATTCACCGTGTGCAAGACCTGCATTCTGGACGCCCAGGACAGCGTGCAGTCGATCACTGACAAGGCGTGATGGCGATGGCTTATTCCTGGCAGCAGGCGCTGCTTTCCACGATGGCTGAATTGCCGCAACACCGCGGCCCCTACGGCGAAGCCGCGCGTGCCTATGTGATCGTCGACTTTCGTGGCCACCCCGATCTGCTGGCGCGCATCACCGCCACTGAAGACCTGAGCTTTGGTTCGATCTGGGCGCAGACCGGCCTGGATATCTATGGCGACGTAGCGCCCCTGCTGATCGAAGTGGACGGCGCCTCGCAAGGCGTGCTGCGCGGGCCGCGCCGGGCTGATTTCAGTACGTCGCTCGTGCGCGTGTTGAACGCCCTGCATGAACGCAATGGCGGCCGCTACGCAATGATGAGCTTCGCGTCCGCCGTGCCGCTGGAAAAACTCATCGCGCACTTCGGAAGGTTTTGCGACTACGCCTTGCCCGACGCCAGCGAGTTCTTTCTGCACTGGTACGACGCCCGCATCCTGGCGCGCGCCCTGCAAGTCTGGACCGCCGAGCAGCGCACGCGCTTCGCCTCGCCGCTCATCACCTTGCGCTACGCGCTGCGTGATGGGACGCAGGCGGACGTGTCCGGCACGGGCAGGCTGCCCGCAGACGCGCCCGACGGCATCCAACGCTTCACGCCCGAGCAGCACCAGATGCTGTTTGATCTGGACTACCCGGACAAGCTTGCCGTGCAACTACGCCGCTTATATCCCGGGCTGCTGCCCGGCGACCCGGATCAGGATGCGCTGGTGCCTCGCGTGCAAGCCCAGCTGGAGCGCGCGCGGGCGCATGGGGTGAAGGGCGACAAGGACACGTTCGACTATGTGGCGTGGGGCGTGTCGATTTCACCTGCTTTTGATGAGCATCCGTTGATCCGTGAGGGCTTGCGGGGATATCGGCCGGATGCTGACGGCGCGCTGGCGAAGGTGCTGGCGAGCGTGCCGGATGCGGTGTGGGATGAGGTGCAGGCGTTGCATTGGGCGGGTTGATCGCCGTGCAGCCTGGATATCTCATTAGGGAGACATGATGTTGCTGCAAGGGCTATTGATCAGCTTAATACCGCATGCAGTATCCGGAGAGGCAAGAAGTCTGGTGCGAAGCCCAATGGACAGTCGTAGCAAAGAGATTGTGTGAATCTGAATAATTCGGGAGTCAAGGATGCGTAAAGGGTTGATCGGCGTGCTCATCTGGCTTGGCCTATTGGCGGGCTGCAATGGCGAACCAACCTACCAGGGTGTGAGCGTCATTACCTACAACTACACGCCGTGGGACTTAACTTCCGTTCGAATCGTCGATGCGTTCGGTGGCGCGGCCGGGAGTGGAATGATTCGGTCCGGAGGGGGGGAAGGCAGTGTCTCATGCTGCTACACGCTCAAGGGAACTGACTTTACTGTTAAGTGGCGTGGCGGCGATGCAGACTTGATGCGAAAACACATGTTCGATGGGAAATTCGATGACGTGATCTTTACCAAAGAGACCAAAGTTGACTTTCCTCCTCAGGAGTCTCCTCCTGGAGACGGTCCCATCTTTTTGGAATTGCATATCTATCCAGATGAGCACATGGAGTTTGCCTTGAGTCGAAAGCTGCTTGGCCAAGCCAGAATTCCAATCCCAGAGACGACCAGGTGGCTTTACGAGCATCACCGAGATGAATTGATGGATTACGAGGATATACATGAACTACGGTATGTCCTCGCAAAGGTCGCGAAGCAAGCGTGGATTCGCTATCGTATCGAGGACGCCGAGGATATGAGGGCGTATATGTATCTTTACTTCACTGTTGCGTCGAATTTTGATAACGACGCCGACCTGGCGAAACTACTGCAGGAGCCGAAGCGAAAGCCAGGTGATTTTGGTCGTGCCGTCGCCGCCCTTACCAAGGAAAAAATCGCCCAAGTTAAGGCTGCTGGAACGCCTCCTGGGGATAAGAATGTCTAAGTTGCAGTTGCCAGAGCAGGATCGCACCCCAGCCTCGGTATTGAAAGCGATCGCGCAGAACGAGGCCGCCTACCCCAAGGATTCTTGCACCGAATGCGGTCTGACTTTGCGGATGGGATTCTTCTTTGATGGGTTTGGGAGCAACAAAGACCTGGACGAGAATGCGCCAACGTTCTTGTCGAATGTGAGCAGGTTGTGGATGGCCCATTTCACCGAGGAGGATAGCGAGCGCCCAAAGAAGCAGCATTGGCTACGTTTTTATTATTCCGGCATCGGCGTCGAGCTTAACCATGGCGCCAAGGTTGATGAATTCGTCAACGCGATGGCGATCGCCGGTGGAAAGCTGGCCGATAAGGCTGTAGCTAGTGTAAAGGGCGCTGCCCAGAATATCACTCGCCTTGACGAGATTCCCAATGTTGATGGGATGGCTCGGGCACGAAAGGCGGTGCAGGAGTCCCTCAAGAATGGCTCCTATCAACCTATGGTTAAGACGTACAAGGATGTCATCAAGGAAGTCCGAACTCTGCCAGAGAAGACCGTGCGGATCTGGAACGCGTGGGATTTGGAGCGCGTCGGCACCCGCGCAGAAGCCACAATTCGAGGTGCTTGGACGGGGTTTAAGAAAAACCCATTGAAGGTCGCATGGACCAGTGCCAAAGAAGCCACCAAGGCCACCATCATGGAAGGCGTTCCGATCATACGGGACAACGCGAGCGTTGCTCTTCTGATGGGCACTGGTATAGACACTCGGTTGGATGCGGCAAAGCGTCAATTCAAGCTAGCCTACGAAACTGCCAACGCGGGTACTGAAAAAGTCGTACGTATCGAGATTTCAGTATTTGGCGCCGACCGAGGCGGAGTAATCGCAAAACAGTTTATCAACGATATCGTAAAAAAGTATAAGCGCCGTCATGATCAGGACCTTGCCATCATTGGCAAAGATGGAGCCCCTGATGCTGAAATTCGTATCCGATTCTTGGGGCTATTTGATTCTGTTGCGTCGATCATGGACGAGAATACCTTTCTGGGGTTTCTTCCCTTCACGGACCTTCTCAAGCAAAGTCATAAGGATCGCACGCTGACCGTGCCCGCCGCTGTTGAAAAGGCCGTTCACTTCGCTGCGGCCCATGAACTACGTCGCAACCAGCGCATGGATTCGTTGGAAAAGACGCGCGGCATGCAATATCTGCATCCGGGTTCTAGTGGCGACGTTACGGGTGTAGCACCTCCCGGCGCACTGGGGGCTCGGGCATCCTTATCGCGTGTTCCTCTACGAGAGATGATGAACCTCGCGATATCGCAGGGAGCCGCGATTCATAGCATGGAATATCTGGCCAAGACTTTGCCTGCCGCCTACAACTTAATGACTCTCGCCGTCCCCATCGAAGACGAAGGCCAGAGCTACCACGTCCCGGAACTCGTCGCGGCCTACCGCGAACTCGTCAAATACGAGCCCGGTTGCGATTTCGCTCCGCACATGGAAATCTTCTTGCGCTGGCTGGCGGTGCGGTATCAGGACCCGGTGTTTCGCGCCGGTCTTTCAGACCCCGCCGAAGCATGGCTCAAAGACCGCGATTACATGACTCCCGAGCAAGAGGCCCAGGAGGAGGCGCGGCGCTTGTCGACGCTGTCGCGGGAAGAGCTTGCCAAGCCCGAAACCACCGCGCGGCATCGCGAACTCCAAGCCCTTGCGAAAGAACGCCGCGAGCGCGCCATGGCGAGCCGGGGAGAAGCGCCACCGCAACGATTCAAGCCACTCTGGGATCGTCTGGAAGAGGAATACAAAAGCCTTGAAAAGGCCGAGCAGCGGGATGCCGAAACCGAGCTGCGTCGTAAGAACTGGGAACAGCATGCCCCGGAACAGCTTCGCGTGATGGAAATGTGGGCCCCAGAACGGGATGCCAACGAAGCCATGCGCAATGGGGCAAAGCCGGGAGACGCCCAGACCGCACAGAAGGCCCCCGACCCGCTGGCCGACATGAAGGCAGAACGCGCCATGCAAAAGCGCCTGCTGACCGCCTGGCGCGATGCGCGCGACGGCAAAACGCAGTTGCCACCCAAGGTCATGACCTTGTTCGACTGGCTCGTGCACGACGCCATGTTGAGCAGTTGGCCCGATCACCTGTTGGCCAGCACCACGATGTACTTCCGCGTGCGCGACAAAGACATATTTGCCAAGACCGATGCGAAGGCGGAAATGGACCAACGTGCCAAGGACATGCGCAACGCGGAAAAGGTGGAAGCTCTGGCGGCAAGATCAGAGCAGAACATGCAACAAATGACACCCACCCGGCCTTGACGGCGCGAGCGACAGGCATGCGTCGGGCATGGATCGCGGTGCTGTGTTGCGTGGGCTTGTTGGCCGGCTGCAATGCCGAGCCGGTCTACCAAGGCGTCAGCTTCGTCGCCTACAACTACACGCCATGGAACCTGGAGCCGGTTCGCCTCAGTGATGCATTTGGCAACGTGGCCGGTTCCAGCACCCTCATCCCGGGCGGCGGTGGAGGAAGTGTCTCGTGCTGCTACACATTCAGGGGAACCGACTTCACCGTGAAATGGAGTGGCGGCGATCCGGATTTGCTTCGCAAACACCTGTTTGATGACAAGTTCGATGAGGTGCTCTTTAAAAAGGAAATGTCTGTACATTTTCCCGCCGCGAAGCCGCCCGACGGCGATGGCACCCTCGTCATGGAATTGCACATCTATCCAGATGAACATATGGAGCTCGCGTTGAGCCGCAATTTTGGGCGGCATGCCAGGATTCCGATCGTGGAAACCACGCGCTGGTTGTACGGAAAATACCGCAACGAGTTGGTCGATTACGAACACTCTTCCCAAGTGAACCAGGTTCTCTCAAAGGTCGCGAGGCGAGCCTGGATGCGGTACCGCATCGAAGACGCAGCGGACATGCGCGCCTACATGTATCTGTACTTCATCGTCGCGTCCGATTTTGAAAGAGATGCGGAGATAGCAGCCATGTTGAAAGCGCCCAACCGAAAGCCAGGCGACTTTGGCCTTGAGGTGGGAAAACTTTCAAAAGAAAAGATCGCCCAGATGAAGGCGACCGGCGCGCCGCCCGGTGACAAGAACGTGTGCAGCGAAGTCCGGGGCCTCGTCGCGGCCACGAAAGTGCATGCGCCTGGAATGCTCGCAAATGAAGAATGCGTGTCGGAATGACGCGCGCGTGATGTGGGCTGGCCCGCATCACGCAGCGCGGCACGCTTCCCGCTTTGCCGCGCTTACTTCTTCCCGGCTTCGACCTCGATCGTCACCGTATTCGACTTCACGGTTTCCGCCTCGATATACACCTCGTACGTCGCGGGCGTGGCGGGCAGATGCAGGACGCCGGCCATATCCGTGGTGAAGCGCGTTTCGACGGTCATGCCTGGCGGCAGCGGAATCTTGGGCGGGGGCGCGCCTTCGCTGGGGTCGACCGACACATTGGGCAGCTTGGGCCGCACGTAGTTGAAGGCGATGCCGCGATAGACCTTGCCGGTGCGCGTGTCCACCGCCACAAAGCGCGGCAGTTGCGGGTCGTCCACGACGGGCAGGATGCCGCGCGCGCATACGGGAATCGTCAGTGTGCTGCCGTCGCGGATCGTCACGCGGGTGGGCGCGGCGATGCGCATCTGCGCATCGTAGCCTTGCAGCGGCGGCATGCAGGCGTGTTCCTTCTGCGAGTGCGAAGGCACCGAGGCGAAGGTGGCGGGTTCAATCCAATCGGTCGTCATGATGGGCATGTCGGAATCTAAATTTGCGTAAGCGGGCGGCGGCGGTCGTCGGGGCGAAGGCGGCGTCAGAATGCCGTCCAGCCTTCGGAGCAGTCGACCTTGCGCACGGCCTTGCTGCAACTGGGGCAGAAATGAATGTTGGCGCAGGTGATGCCGTACATCACGCACTGCCCGATTTCTTCGTTGTACTCGCCATTCTGGTCGGGCAGGCCGTAATAGCAGTGGCCCCCTGCGTTGTAGTAGAAGTGCGGCGGCGGGTCCAGCTTTGAGTCGTCGGCGGACTCGTCCTGGTTGCGCAGCCCAGGCCAATCAGGGCCACTGGGCACCATGCCCAGCAAGTGGCCCATTTCGTGGGCCAGGGTTTCGGTCAGGTAGGCTTGCGAATTGGGTTCGTAAGGGTCCAGCGTGGATACGAACAGCAGGTTGGTGCCCGTGATGGCAAGGCCGGCGTAGCTGGCGGCCACGGTGTTGAACTGGATGTTCAGCATGCCAGTCAGCGGGGTGGGCGACACGCGGGTCAGGTCCACGGACACGGACCAGACCGACCCATTGCTCTCGCGGATGGGCGTGATCAGGTGGCGCGGAATCGGAATCGAGCGCTCGGCGCCTGAGGCGTCTGTGTAGAGGTAGCGCGCGTGCACCAGCCAGTCGTCGCTGGCGTCGAATTCGTACCAGAGGCTGGACCGGCTGCGGTCGTCATTGACGATGGGCACGGTCATGACGCGCCCGCCGGGGCCGGCAGGCACCGGCAGCCGCATGTCCCCGCTGACGCCCGGCGCGGCCAGGCGGTCAACGTGGCAAACGACCAGCGTATAGGGTTCGCGCTGCTTGCCTGCCGAGCTGGCATAGACGGCGCG
>Ga0256790_1000451_pt1 | contig 13402 bp, 9 predicted proteins | sample MC6MC0941MT_FD_190206 | JGI IMG/M metagenome (GOLD analysis project Ga0256790, IMG submission 190206) | Metatranscriptome of enriched soil aggregate microbial communities from Iowa State University, Ames, United States - MC6-MC0941-MT... | ecosystem: Environmental > Terrestrial > Soil >... | reverse complement strand
GTCGTTCTCGAAGGTCAGGGCACGCGGGCTCAGGCCCATGCGGCGATGCGCCATGTCCACGGCGACCTGCGTCACGCGCGCGGTCTGGCGGGACATACCGCCGTCATCCAGCGCTTCGGAGAGGATGGCATGCAGCTGTTCCAGTGCAACGGTGGCTTCTTCCAGACCGCCAGCGGCCTCGACTTCAGCAGCCACTTCAGCATTGGCTTCGGCAATGGGACCGTCTTCGGGGGTCACCAGTTCAGCGGAGGTCACCGGCATGGTGGCCACTTCGGAAACAGCGGCGGCTGCTTCGGCAGCGGATTCGACCGCCAGACCGAAATGTGCTTTGAGATTCGACATGGGAACTGTCCTGTAATGTGGTTGATACATCGCAGCGCGAGACTGGCGAGTCATAAGATGGCAGCATAAAACCCTCCCCGGCCGAAACCGGGGAGGGAGTATGCTAGAGGCCTCTCCTAGGAGAGGACCTCAGGCCCAGGCGCGACAAGAATTACTTCTTGTCTTCCTTCTTGTCCTGGCCGATCTGCTTGGCGCCGGCGTCCGCGTTGCCGCGGTCGTAGGCCACCATGCACTTCTGCAGGACGTTCAGCACGTCGTTGCTCAGTTCCACGGCGTAGGAGGCAACGCGGCCAGCGGCCTTGCCCTGCTCGGCTTCCTGCTTCTGGAAGGCGCGCATCAGCGAACGCAGGACGACCTGGTCCTTGATCTTGGCTTCGTCGCCGAGTTCATGGAAGCTGTAAAAATTCTGTACGATAACCCATATTACGGCGTTATCTCCGAGATCGCCTTGGTAGCCGGCGTGGACCAGACGGTTCCGCTGCTGCAGCCCGGTGGTGGTTCGGCTGGTTCCTACAGCGAAGTGCTGGGCGCCACCGTCACCTCTTTCGTGTCGGACAACTTCCCGGTGGCCTTCGCCAACAAGGGCTTCGACTTCAATCTGGACATGGGCGCTTCCGAGCCCCTGTTCGTACTGGACAACGGCTAATTCTCATGCTCCCCAAACCACCTGGCGAAGAACCTCTTCGCATCGTCAGTCTCGATCCGGGTACCGATACCTTCGGTGCAGCCCAGATTGAGATTGATTTGAGTAATCGCCAGGTGTCATTGGCGGAGGCACATCTGTTCCGTGGCTCACAACTCCAGCGCGAGTTCGTCACGGCCAGCCGTTACCACGGAGACCTGTTTGCCCGTTTGTTGGGCCACGAGGAAAATCTGCTGGGGTTCCTCCATTACGCACAACCGCACGTGATTGTCACCGAGTCGCCGTACATGGGTCGCTTTGCGACTTCCTACGGTGCCTTGTCTAAACTGATGAATGCCATCCATCGCGCCTGCTGGCGCTACGATCAATTCGCTACCCTGCGCACTGTGGACCCGTCCACCGTGAAGAAGTACATGGGCGTGAAAGGCACCAGTGGTGATAAGACGTTGATGACGCGTGCGATTATGTCGAAAACCGATCTGCTCAATCCCAGCGGGATTGATCTGGCGGAATTGGACGAACATCGCATCGACGCAATTTGCATCGGGTACTACCAAGCCGGTATCATCCTCCCCAATCTTCCCATTTGAGGTTGACATGAAACTGGCAGACCTGTTGGGGAGTGTTAGCACCATTCCCCTCTCGCAACTCCCCTGGGCCCCGCCGCTGTTGATCGCACTCAACGATGGCGTACAGGACCACCTGAAAGCATCTTTGGACCACACCGGTTCGGAGGTCATCGCACTGTTGGTGAGCCGTGGTTCTACTGCGGCCTTGCAGCTGTACAACGCCGATTTCGATTTGGCTACCGGAGCCCTGACTCCGCAGGCTGAACCGGCTCCGGCTGTGGTGGTTCCTACTCCCGCCGCTTCGACGGTGGCTGTTCCGGTTGTTGCGGTTCCGCAACCGGAGCCTCGCCAGTGGAATGCGAACAAGGTCATTGCCGCCGCTGGCGCTATCTTCATCCTGTTGATCTCGCTGGCTATGGTCGCGGCGATCTTCACGGGTAAGCAGCCCACGCCGGAGCAGACCCGTGTGATGGAGAAGGCTATCGATGTCTTGGGTGATGTTACCAAGACCATGGCCAACGACGACGCGCGCCGTCAGCCGCAACCGCAGCAGACTCAGCCGGGACCGTTCGATCCGCAGCCCTTCCCTCCGGGCCAGCCGCCGTACACGTTCCCGCAGGACACACCCCCGCAATAGCGGACATAAAGCCCCTCCCATCGCGGGAGGGGCTTTATGCTGTCTGTATGGCCCTATGCGGCCTACGCAGTTGCCGCAGGTGCACTGACCTCACTGAACTCCCACGCAGCGTCTAGACGCCGTTTGAGGTCCACTACGTACGGGCTCTTCCTTTTGCCGAACTTCGTCCACAGGCGCACGGCCACGTACATGGCCTGACGCGGCCACACACCCACACCAGAAACCTTCATCGCGTCCTTGAAGATGCGATCAGCTTCCTTACGGCTGCACGGAACCGGTTCGCCCTTTTCATACAGGACGGCGTATTCGCACAGGTAGTCGTGCAGGGCCGCTGCCTGGGAGTAGGTATCCCACGGCGGGAGCAACCACCACAGCAGGCGCGGAATCGTAGCACCGTCGGTCAAGAAACCTGCCGGCACACGCGCCCAACGTTGATCGGCTTCTTCGCCGATGTAGAACTTGAATGAATCCACCACCCGCCACACGTTCAGGTGCAGTTCCTTGGAGGCTTCGGCGTCGAACTGAATGCTCAGATCGGCATCGAATCGCTTGTACGGAATGGCCTTGGCCAACTCGCTTTTCACCGCAACTACGCTGTTGATGTCTTTCATGATCCTGCTCGAGTCAAAAGAGAAGAATGCCACTGGGCCCGAAGACCCAGTGGCACCGTATTACTTACGCCGCAGTACCAATTGCGATGTAACTGACACCCTGCACACCGATACCGTCCCAGCGGAAACGCAGGCCGAAGGTGTTGACACCGTCGACGGACTGCATCGAACGCGAGGGCGAGCCGTTGGTGATGTCGTGCGCCTGACCAACCGCCGTGGGGCGCTGGGAGAACGCACGCATGAACGGGTAGGTCTGGTTGTTGCTGGTGGTGTTTTCCCAACCGAAGCAGATCAGCATCGGACCGATACGGGCAAAGCCGCGCTGACCACCACGGTAGTTCTCCAGTCCGGTGTTACCCGAACCGATACCCAGCGAGTCCAGATACGCCTTGAGCGCATCAGCCGGAACGTAGCGACCGCCCGTACCATTGCCGATGTCCCACGACGATGCTGCCGGCCAATCGTTCAGGTTACCCAGACCGACGTGCCACTTGTTGGTACCGTGCGGGTTATCACCGCGGTTGGCATGCGCTGCGATGTTCGGATCGGGCTGTGCGGTGGTGTGCATGCGCCCCATGAAGGAGGCATCCACCGTTGCTTCGATCTGACCATTGGCCCAGCGCATCTGGACATCGTTGCCGCCGGTGTTGCGCACCTGCTTGGCATTGATGACCTGATCCAAACCCACCTGCGCCTTGTTGACCTGGTGCGGGTTGTTCCGGTTGTTGACGTGGTCATTGAGCGGTGCCAATGCCTGCGTTGCAATGGCCTGAGCCACGCGCAGCGGAGTCATCATGCGATCGTTCAGCGAGCCAGCTCGCGCCTCAGCTTCAGAAGCCGTTGCGAAGTTGTCCACATTACCGAGGCCGACCTGCGTCTTGGTCGTCTGATGCGGATTGTTGCGATCGTTGATGTGGTTGTTCACCGGCACCATCGCCGCATCGATCACGGTCTTGACCAACAGCGGGGTCATGTACAGCGCATTGGACGAACCATTCAAGGCTTCCGCCGAGGTGGCAATTCCGTAGTTCTGCACACTGCCCAAGCCCACCTGCGCCTTCGTCACACCGTGCGGATTGTCGATCCGTGCGATGTGGGCGTTCAGGGGAACCAGTGCCTGTTGGGCAATGGCCGCCCGGACGTTGGCCGGGGTCACGAACAGGTTGGTCGCCGTACCGGTCACCGCCTGCGCATCCGTGGAGGTTGCGAAGTTGTCGACATTGCCCAGACCCACTTGCGCCTTGGTAGTGGCATGCGGGTTGTTCTTGTCGTCGATGTGCAGTCGCAGGGCGTCGCCTGCAAACTTATCGATGGCTTCCTTGACACGCAGGGGCGTCATGTACAGCGCGTTGGAGGTACCCGCCACGGCGTCCGCATTGGCTGCGATGCCGTAGTTCTGCACGTTACCCAAGCCGACCTGCGCCTTGGTGGTGTTGTGCGGGTTGCTCACGTTGGTGGCGTGTGCGTTGAAGTCGGTACGCAGGTTGGCCACGTCGGTACGGATCAAACCGTCCTGGTAGTCCACGTACTGAATCAGCTCACGATGGGACGCTTCATCACCCATCAAGATGGCCTGACGAATTGCCTCCAGCTCGGCCACGATGTACTCGAAGCCGTAGACGTCACCGATGTCATGCAAGTGCGGGGCCGCCGGATAGCGCTCGGGCTTTCCGATGATCGAGCCCCACTGCACCGAACGGTAATCGATGTTCAGCGCGTCGATCATCTGCTGGATCGCAGTGATGGACGAACTGTAATCGCCACCGACCACCTGGTAGTCGATCACGAAGTCGTTACCGATCGTGTCGTCAGTGATGACGATGACGGTACACACTTCCTGACCGGTCTTGATGGTGGCTTCCGGCAACAGCTGCACGGCCTTGTAGTGCTTTTGCTTTTCCAGCACAGCGCCGGTGGAAGCGCGCTTGACTACCAAGGACTTGGTATAGAACGGACCGTAGTTGGGCACGAATGCTCGATTGCCGACAGCCACCAAGGACTGAGGTTCCCCGACTACTTTATTCGTCGGGGAACGACCGGTCAGATCGAGCGGGTATTTGATGGGATTCATCCCGCGCTCTCCGTGAAGCTATTAGAAGGTGGCGACGTTCTGGTCGGATGCAGTGTCGGCCTCGATGAAGATACGGCGGACCGTACCGTCACGTGCACCGAAGTACAGGCGACCGTTGATCTCACTGGTAATCAACCGCTGCTGGGTACGAGCCTTGGGCAGATTCACGGAGTTGGTCACCCATGCATCGCCATTGAACTCGGACACCACCTGCTCAGTGCCATCGACCAGCTGCATGTAGCGACGGTAAGCGTCGGGGCGGACAGCCGCCTTCACACTCACCGTCTCCGCAGCAATCGGAGCACGATTCTTGTTGATTACCACGCCCCAACCACAGGCGCCGCTGAACAGGTCAGCCAGCACCGGATCACTTGCGACGTCGAAGGAGACCGTCTTGGTGACAGTGGAAGCGTTGACAGTCTGGCGCAGTTCCACGTAGAACTGCGTGCCGGTCTTGGTGACCGACATGACCACCTTCCCACCTACGCCCGCAGCAGCCCACACGTTGGCGGTTGCAGCCGGGTTGTAGGGAGTGCCTGCACGATTGGCATCGAGCACACCATCGCCCCAACGCAGACCATCGCTGGTTGCCTGGATCATGGTGGCCTCTGCCGTCAGCAGGTTGTAGCCCACGGTGAACAGCTTGTAGAAGTTCTTACCAGCAGCACCTTCCTGCACCAGACGACCGTCGCTGCGCAGTGCGTACAGGCCATGACGAACGCCATCGCGCTCGACGTAGGCAATGCACACACCCATCGCACTGGCCGAGCCAGTGGCGGTCAACTCCACTTCGAACTTGTAGTTGGTGTGCGTCTCCGGATTGGGCGAATACATCTCCCACTTCGAATTCAGCTCCAACCCGTCAGCCTTGATGGTGTTAAACTCCGACTTGGTAAAGCGCTTGGCCGTACCGGTCAGGATCTGGTGGAAGTCATGGTAATCTTCCGCGAAATCAGTACGCACCAGACGGGCTGCGGTCACTTCATCAGCGGTAGCCACCACGTTGATCTGCTCCAGCGACATGTTGCCGGTGCCGCCAGCGGCGACGACCTTAGCAACGCTCTTGATGGCGGTCAGGCCGGTCGGAGCAGTCGTGGTGAAATCATTGGTGCCTTCGAAGAAGCCGATAGCTTCACGATTGGCCAGGATCTGAACCTGATTGCGATTGAGCGTATCGTTCATCCACAGCTCGAAGACGTTCTGATCGGTCAAGCGGTAGCTCAACGACCACGCCGGCTTCTTACCAGACAGCAACTCCATGTAGGACTTGTCCGGGCTGTTGATGTTCAAGTACAGCATGACCACCGAGGTTTCGGTTTCCCCATCGGCTTCGCCGCCGGAGATCTGCACCACGTAGGTCTGATCGGTGTCTTCACCGGGCTCGTTGAAGAAGCCCAGGCGGGTGTAGGACACGGCCGACTGGTCACGCACTTCCAAGTAGGTGATCGAACCGGACATGGCTGCCAACAGCTGCTGCGAGGACAGGCCATTCAGCAAGCTGGAGTCAGCTGCCACACCGGTGGTACCCAGCTTACCGCTGAGCAACTGGTCGATCTGCTGCGAGGTGTAGGTACCCACCTGCGCTGCGGTAACCTGGTGCGGATTGTCACGATCGGCGATGTGACCGGTCATGTCGGTGAAGCGGGTATCCACGTAGTCGGCAACGCCCTTCGGCGTAGCGTAGGTGGTTTCCGATTTGGCCGAGTAGTCCGATGCCACAGCAATGCCGAAGTTCTGAACATTGCCCAGACCCACCTGCGTCTTGGTGACGCTATGCGGGTTGTCCGTACGCGCGGCGTGGGTATCCACGTCGCCACCACCGAAGATCTGGATGGCGCGACGCACACCGGCCGGGGTCACCCACGAAGTTTCCGACACGCCTGCCTCGACTTGCGTCATGGTGGCAGTGGTGTAGTTGTCCACGTTGGACAGGCCAACCTGGGCTTTCGTGGTCCCGTGCGGGTTGTTGGTGTTGTTGACGTGATCCAGCATCGGCGCACGCACGCGCACTTCGATCGCTTCGAATACTCGCAGCGGCGTCATGTACGTGGAGTTGTCGGTGCCGGTCTGTGCCTGCGACTGGGTTGCCACACCGTAGTTCTGCACGTTACCCAGACCAACTTGGGCCTTGTTGGTATTGTGCGGATTGTTGGTGTCATTGATGTGCGCGGTGAGCGTATCGCCCAGCAGCACGCCAATGGCTTCCTTCACCAGCAACGGGGTCATGTACAGTACGTTGGACGTACCGGCACGAGCGTCGGTCACCGTGGCAATGCCATAGTTCTGGACGTTCCCCAAACCCACCTGCGCCTTGTTGACTTCGTGCGGGTTGGACTTGTTGGAGGTGTGGGTGTTCAGCGGAGCCAGCGCTTGGGTCTGGATCGCCTGCGCCACGCGCAGAGCGGTCATATAGACCGTGTTGCTGGTACCGGCCTCTGCCTGCGGCTGCGTGGCCACCCCGTAGTTCTGGACACTGCCCAGACCGACCTGCGCGGCAGTGGTGCCGTGCGGGTTGTTGAGGTTGCCCACGTGCGCGTTGAGCGGAGTCAGCGCCAGCGCGGTGATTGCCTGGGAGACACGCAGCGGAGTCATGTAGGACGCATTGTCCGTACCGGCCTGCGCCTGCGGAACCGTGGCAATCGGGAAGTCCATCACGTTACCGAGGCCCACCTGGACCTTGGTGGTTTTGTGCGGATTGTCGAAGTCGGCCAAATGGTCACCCAGTCCACCTTCACCTGCAAGGATGATGGCGTCGCGGATACCTTCCAGCTTTTCAACAATGGCCGATGCACCGACCATGTCAACCAGATCCCACTCGTGATCAATCACGGGGAATTCGCGGGGCACTTCAACGACTTCTTCCCAGGTCGTGATGCGCGGGTTGACCAGCTTGTTACTCAGGATGTCTTGGATGGTCTGTTCATCGATCACCCATTCGCCACCGATGGTCTGGTACGTCAGTTCGACCACACCGGCGAGGGTTTTGTCGAAGTACGTCAGCGAGCCGTAAATCGGCTTACCGCACGCCAGCGAAGCATCGTGGAACTTGTGCGAGCACAAGAAGTCCACGCCTTCGTACAGGCGACGGCCGCTGGGGTGATGGACCACCACGAGGCTTTCCTGGAAGTAGGGAGCCATCTTGGGGATGGTGAAGTAGAAGTTGGACCATCCCGGCGCCGAGATTGTCTGACGTTCGCTCGAGATGCGATTGCTCGCAGCCTTACCCGTTGGGTCAAACGGGGGCGATACTTGGTTAACGCTCATGGTAATCTCCGATCGAGAGATGGTATCGTATGGCAATGCAAGTAAAAAACTACACGCACCATATCATAACCTAAGCTCTTTCAGGGCCTTGGTTTTGTTGCGTTGAATTCCCCTCAGGAGACCCTCATGCCCTACCAACTGACTGGCGCCAAGGTGCGCTCCAAAGGTGAAGATCGCCAGTGGTCTGATGCCGATCTGTCGGCCATGCCGATCAACGTCATTTTTGCCACGTACGGTAAAATCTATCTCCAGCTGACTCACCCGGCGCTGCCCAAGGCTGTGTGGTTGGACATGGACACCGCCCGTCCGCTGATGGGCGTAAGTACCATGGCACGCACGATTTCCCAGTGGCTGATTTCCATGGGCAATGCAGCGCTGCCCACGCTGGCCATGTTGCCGGACATGACCCCCAAGGTCGCACGCTATACCTGCGCCTGGCGGGCCGGCTACGATGTCAAGGCCATCGCCGTGGGTCGTCACCACAACTCGCAGATCAACGAAGGTGACAAGCACGATCTGCTGATTTCCAAGAAGGACGTGGACTTCCTGCAGAACTCGCGTTACTGCCTGGTCACCGTCAACGGCTTCTTCCATCGCGTCGGTGGGTCTGATGAAGGTCTGCATGTGGTCGATGGCGCACGCTCCACGCGCATTGCCCGTGACAACCAGATCGGCCTGCACGATTTCCGTGAGATCGGTCCGATGGAACTGATCCCCATCACCCCGTCGATGATCTACAAGCAGAATGCCGATGGCAAGCTGGGGCAGTACGCCTACATCAAGATGCCTTACGACATCAGCAAGAAGACGGTGTTCGTGGTGATCGGCGGTTACATGCATGCACTGGACGATGTGTACAAGGTCATCGGCGCGCAGAGCCTGCGCATTGACTTCAACAACATGGCCCTGCCCGAACGTCTCTACGACAGTCAGCGGCACATCAACCTCAAAGCGTTGATGATCGAAGACTCGGTCAACAACGCCGAGATGCGTTCGGTGGAGCAGCTGTACTCGGATCAGCTCATCACCGCGTACCTGACGTTGCCGCAGTCGTTCTTGGTCATCATCGATGCCGAGTCGGTGTACGTGCGCAAACACAACGTGGAGAACATGGGACTGCCAGGTCGTTACATGACCCATTGGCCCGTGGAGCGTTTCCCGCTCTACTCCGGTTATGGTCGTTGCTACGACTACCGCATGTTCCCCAAGGACCAGCGCTGCATGCTGGCCACCGAACCGGCCAAGATCTACGACTACAACTTCCGTACCGAGAACTGGCGCCTGAAACCGGCCATCGATGACACCCAGCTCAGCTCGGCGCCGTGGCGCTTTGCCGAGGCGTGGATGTTGGAGATCGGTCGTACCTGACGGACATAATCCCCTCCCCTGCGAAGGGGAGGGGATTTATGCCGCTTAGTTGATGTTGGGCGCACGGACCGGACCGGTCGATTCGATACCCGTACACTTGATCACACCGTTCTCGATGGTGAGTCCACCGATGCTGGCTTTGTTACCGGTCTTCAGTTCACCGGTCACTTCCATGGTCGGGGTATCCATCATCACCGAGTTGGACTTGTAGGTGACGTTGTTGGCATTGACCGTGACCGTCTGCGCGTTGAGCTTGTAGTCCTTACACTCCAGCGAGATGGTCTTACCGGCGGTCATCGAGAAATCATCATCGCAGTACATGTCGATGTTGGTCTTGTCAATCACAATCCGGCTCATGTCCGGATTGAGCAATACGATCTGCCGCTCGGGCACATCGATGCTGATCTCATGCCCGTTGTCTTCGGTAATGATGAAGCGACCGTCAGCCAGATTGAACTGCGCATTCCAGCGGGTGTACTCTCCATTGGCCTTGGACGTGCTGAGGCTGAGGAGTTTATCGTGACTGGAGACAGTCAAGACGTAAGAGTTGTCCGCCGTCAGAGTTTCCTCTGCTTCGTCCTGGGTGGCCGAATACATCATGACCACCGTCTCCAACTTCCGCAGGTCATTGTCCAGACCCAAGGCCATCCAGTAGAACTCGTTGGAGTCCCCCAGTCGCCACAGCAACACGGTCTCGCCACGACGCACGTCCGGGGCCGTGGCTTGGTTACCGGGGCTGAACGGCCACCAGTCCGCTTCCAGGGTATTGTCGGTGGTGATGGAGCTGGTGTACTGCTCACCGGCCGCATCGGTGCCTTCCACTTCCAACTGCTCGGGATTGGACTTGATCTCACCGTCGAGCATGTTCAGAGGTTCAAAGGGCGTAACCTTGATCTTGTTCTCCGAACGCACTTTGTTCTCGGCGACCTTGCCCAGTGAGTAGATCTTGAAGGAACTGACGTCACTGGCAGGTGCGCTGGCGTCTTGCTCAGCCATGGGGGTACTCCAGAAGGTATCATTCCATTAGCATAAATTTACACGGGGGCGAGAGTCTATGTGTTTAAGCCATAGTACCGTCATGATCGCCGATTTGTTTGAATTGAAGGGCTATCACCGGATCATGTTGTCCGGTGGCGATCACATTCGAATTCGTTTCGAAGAGATCGTCCAGTTGATTCTGGGTACCAATGGCAGCGGTAAAAGCTCCCTGCTAGCGGAGCTGTCTCCGCTGCCGGCGGCATCTGGTCATTTTGCCAAGGGTGGGTTCAAGCGCATCCACTACACCCACCGCGGTATGCGGTATGAGTTGTTCTCCAGCTTCAAAGATGGTGGTGCCGGTCACCACGACTTCATCTGCGACGGCGTCGAACTCAACCCGGGTCACACCAGTAAAGCACAGGCCGAGCTGGCACGGGAACACTTCGGTTGGTCCAATGACCTGCACCAGTTGATGACCGGTCGCATCCGGTTCTCGACCATGGGTCCGGCCAAGCGCCGCGATTGGATTCAGCGCCTGTCCACCGTGGACTACCGCTACGCGCTGAGTGTGTTCCACAAACTGGCCAAGAAGTCTCGCGACACCTCCGGTTCGCTCAATCGCGTCAACGCCCGCTTGACTCAGGAATCCAACAACCTGAAGATGGTCGAAGGTGATGACGTGGCGACCATGGAGGCGCGTGTGGCCACGCTGCGTCATGAAGTCAATCTGCTGCTGACCTCCCAAGACCCCAACGCCAAACCGTTGCTGGCAGCGCAGAGCCGACTGAACGAATGTCTGCAGCAAGCCGAGACACTGTCCCGTCGCATCCTCGCTCGCAAGATCTTGCCGGTGGAGGGTGAGTACACCGGGATGGATCAGGTCATGTCGGCCATCGTGCATCTGGATGGGTCGATCAACACCAACCGTGCCCTGTACCAGCGTGCCACTCGTGAGTACGCCGATCTGGATGCACTGGCGGCTGATCTGGGCGCCATCGGTGAAGAGATCCCTGAAGATCTGCCCGGGGTGGTGGAAAAAGCCCGTGCGGTTCTGGCCGACACCAAGGCGCGTCTGAATCGTTTCAAGGATCTGCAGTTCACCAGCCGAATGTACTCAGACACCCAACAGGTGGTCCCGGCTCTGCTGGAACTGTTCTCCCTGATGCCGGACAACTCGGACATGAGCTACAGCCCCAAGGCTGTGGAAGAGTCCAAGCAGCGCCGTACTGAGATCTTGCAAGAGATCGATCGAGCCACCAACCGACTGGTCCAGATCCATCACCGTCGACAGACGATCAATGAAGCGCGGGACATGACCTGTCCTTCGTGTAAGTACGTCTGGCGTCCGGGCTACTCCGAAGCGGAAGTAGCTGAACTGGATAAGTGGGAAAGTGAGCAGAACGCCATCGTCGAAGCGGCGCAGCTGCGCCGTAAGGTCGAAGATGAGTTCATGGAGAAGTACGATGAAGTGGCTGCCCAATACACCCGTCTGCGCGGTTACGTGAACGGGTATCCGACCATGGCACCGCTGTGGTCGTTGATTCTGGACAACCGCCTGCATCTGAACAAGCCCAACGAACAGCGTTCGGTGTTCATCGACTGGAGTAACGATGTCACCTTGGCCATGCAGATCCACGAGCAGACCGAGCGATTGACCCATCTGGAGAACCTGCTGCGCCGTCAGGCCGATGGCAGTTTGTCTCAACTGGGGACTCGCCGCCAGTTGCTCACCGATGAAATCGAGCGATTGCAGCAGGAGAACAAGACCCTGCGTATTCAGCGCGATCAGTTGGATGTGTATCGCCGCGAGAGCCAGGTGCAGATCGATGATGCCATGACCGTACATCGCACGATCATGGCCGCTCACGAAGCCGTACAGGCCGTTGTGGGCGCACTGCGTAATAATGCGTTGAATCAGGTTGCCTACGGTCATCAAGACGAACTGGCCACCATTCAGCGTCGTCTGTCCGATCGTCAGACCCTGACGGGTATCGTCGATGACCTGACCCGCTTCCGCGATCAGGAGCAACTGGATCATGCCGCTCTGGCGCTGTTGGCCGATGAGCTTTCCCCGACCGAGGGCATGATTGCAGAAGACTTGGTGGGCTTCATCACTTGTCTGGTGGAGCAGATCAATTCGATCATCGCCCAAGTCTGGACGCTGGACTTGCAGGTCAAGCCATGTGGATTGGAATCGGGTGAACTGAACTACAAGTTCCCGGTCTACTCTCCGGCTTCGATCCACAAGCCTGCCGGCGACATCGATCAAGCATCAGAAGGTCAGCAGGCAATGATTGACATGGCGTTTGTCATGACGGTCATGCTGTATCTGGATCTGCACGAGGCCCCGTTATTTTTGGACGAGCCGGGCAGAACCTTTGATGACCAACACCGCATCAACCTGATGGGATTCATTCGGCAACTGGTTGACAGTGCGAAGTATCCGCAGTTCTTCATCATCTCCCACTACGCTTCTAACCATGGAGCGTTCACCAAGGCGGATGTGATTGCACTGGATACCACCAACGTTGCCGTCCCGCAGAACTGTAACCAAAACGTGACCCTGCTGTAAGGGTCACGCCTTTTTCAACCACCTGGAAACCTCATGAGCAACCAGCTTCCCTCCCGCATCCAGACCCTGCTGAACCTGCCCCAGGACGCGATGACCGCCCACATCCTGCGCGATCAGGTCGCCCAGCTGCAGCTGAACCGCATGCTGATCAGCACCATCGCGCAGGCCTCGGCCAATCCGAATGCCACGCTGATGCTGCAGAACGCCTACCAGCAGCAGCTGAACCAGTTCTACGGATCGGTCGAGAACCTGTTCAGCGACTACTTCAACGCACACGGCCCGGTGGCGCATCAGCTCAAGCGCATCGCCCACGCCGGCGTGGACCCGGACATCACCCGCGAAGTCGT
>Ga0256790_1000429_pt1 | contig 13896 bp, 12 predicted proteins | sample MC6MC0941MT_FD_190206 | JGI IMG/M metagenome (GOLD analysis project Ga0256790, IMG submission 190206) | Metatranscriptome of enriched soil aggregate microbial communities from Iowa State University, Ames, United States - MC6-MC0941-MT... | ecosystem: Environmental > Terrestrial > Soil >... | reverse complement strand
CAGACCAACAGTAAAGCCTTAAGTGATATTGCCAAGAATCAAAAGACGGATGAAATAGAATCGATTGAGCAACTAAAAGAATTTACAGAACAGCTCGAGCAAAAAATTGCTAAATTTAATAAAGCCTTACTTTTATTAAGTTCACAAGATGGGATTGCCTTAAGTACCCCAGAAGATATTCATATCTCCGCAGATTCGCAGATCAATCAAATTGCAGGCGATAGCATCAACTTGAGTACGCAAAAGAATTTGATTGCACACGCGCAAAACAAACTCAGTTTATTTGCTGCTCAAGGTGGCATTAAAGCTATTGCAGCGCAAAGTAAAGTCGAGATTCAAGCACAGTCCGATGCTTTAGATGTATTTGCCAAGCTGGGGATTAACATTTCATCTACTGATGACAAAGTTGTGATTAGTAGTCCTAAAGAGGTTGTGATTACAGGTGGTTCATCGCAAATTGCACTGAATAATTCAGGAATTTTCCCAAAAACAGGTGGGAAGTTTGAGGTGAATGCTGGACAGCATGTGTTTCAGGGCGGGGCAAGTGTTAGTGCTAAATCTAATCTACCACCACCACCGAAACGTGCTTCAGGTATTTTGGAGTTATTACATGATTATTCGCATGGTGAATTTGTTAAAGGGGCTGGTTATACAGTCACAGACACTTTGGGCAAAGTTGTCAATGGGAAGTTGGATGATAAAGGTTTTGCGCGTGTTTCAGGTTTAGCGACTGGTTCAGTCAAAGTTTTATTTGAGCCTGATCCTCGTGATCCATGGGATGAATCGAGTGATTTTAAACGTAAAGTAGATTGGCCAAATAAAAATGATGAAGAAGGGAATATTGGTATTCAATCTGGTACTAAAGGTTTAACGGATACTTTGAAAAATGGTTTTAAGCAATTGAGCCAGCTTGCGAGTAATGTTAAATCGGTACAACAAAAAATTGAATCTGTTAAAAAGTTGAAAGACCAAGGTGCGAAAGCTTTATTACCAATGGTGATGCAACAGGTGGCAGGCTCAAGTGAGATTACAAATTTAAGTCAGTCGTTTGGTCGTAGCACAGGTTTTGTAGCATCGGATCAGCAAAGTAATCCATTAAGAACATTAACACAGTCTTCTCAGCCGAATATAAGCAACAACATTACATCTAATATTCAATCACCATTTAAAACATTTTTATAATTAGAGAAGAACATGGCACAAAGTACTCCTGAAGTTGTCGCACCCTTAAATACATTAACAATTGCTGATGTCCAAAATTCTAAAGCAAAGATCGATAAATGGTTAAAAGCTAAAACAAATAATAATGTTACTTTGGATCGAGTTGAAACGGTGGCAAGAAATATACCATTTTTAGGGAGTATATTTGCTGCTGTTGATGTGGTCTCTGATGTGATGCAAATTTATGATAAGGGATTTAGCAACGCTGATATTATAGATTGGGCAAATTTAGGAATTGATGCAATTGCAATTATCCCAGGTCCAGCAACAGCGACTGCCCGCACAATGGCGCGTCCTGCATTATTTTTAGTTAGAGAAGAAATAAGACGAATTACCAAAAATGGTGTAAAAAAATTCACTAAAGAGCAACTTGGTCCCGCGATTAGCGCAACTATTGTTAGTGTTATAGCTGAGCATTTAAGCTCGGCATTGGCGGGCGATGTCGAAAAGTTTGCGACTGAAGCTCAGAAGAGATTAAATTCAACACTGACTGACACGGGTGCATGGGTTGAAAAGAGTGCAACAACAATCAATACAGGAATACGTGAAATTGTTGAGAAAGGGACAATTGCAAAACCTGATGCCAATTATAAAAGAGCAGAAGAACAAAGAGCTGCCATTATTCCTCGCTTAATGAATGGCGAGATTCTAAGAGCAGGAAAAAATATAGTTTACACTGTTGAGAATACTTGGAAAGGAGATGCAAAGAGTGGTGCTAATTTACTGACCAAAGGTGCAATGTGGGTAATTAAAAATGAAGATAAAGCTGCTGTTTTAAAACTCGGTAGCAATATTAATCAACTCGGAATAACAGCAAACACAAAAATAAAAAGTTTAGGGGGTGCTGAAACAGCTTTCACCATCGGATGGCTGTTATCTGTTTTACTATTGGCAGTAAAAAAACATAAAAAAGATGCCGCTAAAGCAGCACAAATCAAAGCACAACAAACAGCTGAAGCTAAAAAACAACATAATGATGCTCGATTAGAAAAATCAACGTCTCAAGCCCCAGCAAATAAAAATGCCAGCCAATGTAAAAATTGTATGGGGAGTACGAGTGGTGCAATTACCTTTGCCATGGGGACGGAATTCTTCTCCCATTTTGATGCTCAAATTGGCGGTATGATTCAAGACAGTATCAATCGTACCTATGCGTCAAATTTGTATCAGATGGATGACTCCATTTTTGGCGCACGTTGGATTACACCTTTCACCACTAAAATTTCACGTAAATTCAAATACGATCCTAAAAACAAAGAGCAAAAAGACTACCAAAAAGGCTTGGAATATATCGGTTTGGATGGACGACCAATTGATCTGCCTGAGTTAAAGAAAGGTCAAAGTATTTATGATCCAGTCGAACAGCATACTTATACGGTACTGTCAGATCAATTACATCTCATCGCTTATGGTGATGATGAAAAGCGATTCTATGAAAAATATGGTGAAGACTATCGCCTGTCTTATATAGAACGTAAACATGGATTTAAAGTTGCACTACGCTATGACCATGTCAATGCAGAGAAGAAATCTATTCTTTCGGACATTCTATTCAAACAGGACGACCGTGAACTGGCACATCTCGCTCTACAGCTCACTCCACAAGGCTTAGTTTCTGATATTTGGACAGTCAAAAAAGGTCAGTTAGATCGTGTATTAGCCAGCTACGATTATGATGAGCACGGTGACTTAATCAAAGCCACCAACGAATTTGCTGCATCCTACCATTACCAATATAAGCACCACCTTATCACTCGATATACTGATTTGACCCAACGCGGTATGAATCTGAAATGGGATGGTATTTTACCGACATCTAAAGCCATTGAAGAATGGGCAGACAATGCCAGTCGTGCTGCAAAAATTGACTGGGATCAAAACATTCGTAAAACCTATGTGATGGATGTTGAAGGTAATACCACTGAACATTTTTACGATATCGATGGCTATACCTATCGTATTGTCTATCCCGATAATTTTCAGGAATGGTTCTTTAGAGACAATGCCAAAAACATCACTTTGCATATCGCTAAAGATGGCTCAAAAACCTCTTATACTTACGATGAGCGTGGTAATGTCTTAACCAATACCCAAGACAATGGTGCAACCAGTTATTTTGAATATGATGACAAAGATAATCTGATTGGGATGGTTGATGCAGAACAAGGTCGTTGGTTTAAGCAATACGATAGTTCAGGCAATCTGACCAAAGAGATTGATCCACTGAAACATGAAACTGCTTATGCTTACAATGGCATGGGTTTAGTGACTTCAATCACCGATGCCAAAGGTGGCTCTAAAGCCCTGAAATACGATGATCAAGGTAACTTACTTAGCTATACCGATTGTTCAGGCAAAGAAACAAAATGGCAATACGATGAACGTGGCCGTGTTAAAAATATTGAAAATGCTCTAAAACAAAAAGTTGAATATTTCTATACTGAGCTGACCACTGAAAAAAGAGAACCAATCATCAAAGGCTTACCTTTAAATGCCTTTGGTCAACTGGAAAAAATCCAACATGCTGATGGCGTAGTAGAACACTTTGTTCATGATGCTGAAGGACGCTTACTGGTTCATATTGATCCAAAACAACATCAAACACGCTATGAATACGACGAAGCAGGTTTAATCCTGTCACGTACCGATGCACTCAACCATAAACTGAAATACAAGTGGGATCGCCTTGGACGTTTGACCCGATTGATTAATGAGAACGGTGCAAGTTACCAATTCTTCTACGATCTTGGTGGACGCTTAATCAAAGAAATTGACTTTGATGATAAAGAAACCATTTACCACTACGATGAAGGCACAGGACAGCTTGCGACCAGTATCGAAGTTGCTTCAGCACATGGGCAAGACCTCAAAGACCGTGCTGCCCCGAAAGATCGAATTCAACAATTCATCTTTGACAGTATGGGGCGTTTGGAACAACGTACCGCAGGCTATGGTCACTACGGCTTAGAACTTGAAGCCAAACAGACTGAAGAATTTGCCTACGATTACATGGGGCGTATTTTGCATGCCAAGAATGCAGAGACTAACCTACAATGGTTCTACGATGCTGCGGGCAATGTGATCAAAGAACACCAACAGGATTACAAGAGTAACAAAACAGCAGTATGGAAACACAGCTACGATGAAATCAATGATCGAATCAAAACCATACGTCCTGATGGACAAAACATTGATTGGCTAACTTATGGTACAGGGCATGTACAAAGCCTGATTGTCAATGGACAGGATTTGGTGAGTTTTGAGCGAGATGACCTACATCGTGAAGTTGTTCGCCACTATGCTAATGGGGTTAGCCAAGAGCAACAGTTTGACTTAGCAGGGCGATTACACAGCCAAGTCATGCTCAATGAGCATGACAATGGTTACCAAAACCAATACAAAGTCCCAAACCAAGAAAAGAACAATGCACTACAACAAACTAGCCAATTGGTACAACGACTATATCAATATGATAAAACAGGTGAATTGACTGCCATCAAAGATTCTCGTCGTGGCAACATTGCCTACAAATACGATCCTGTAGGACGCTTACTTGAAGCAAGCAGTAAATTGGGTAAAGAAACCTTTAAATTTGACCCTGCCAGTAACATCATAGATCGCTACAATGATGACAAAGCCCAACATCAAGATCAAAACTATGTACAACGAGCAGAAGAAAAAGGCTATGGCTACAATCGTCTAGTCAATAACGTGGTCAAAGAATACCTAGACCAACAATACCAATATGATGCATACGGACAATTGGTTCGACAAAAATCAACGCAAGGTGATTTAAATCTTGAGTGGGATGTTTATGGTCGAATGATCAAAAGCCGTAACAGCCAATACACAGCAGAATATCGCTATGACGCTTTAGGACGAAGAATACAAAAACGTAGTAAGCACCACCATACAGGTGATGAGCACAACATCATCTATGGATGGGATGGTGACACATTGGCTTATGAGTCAACAGAACAAGCCACTAAACACTATATCTACGAAAAAGATAGTTTTGTGCCGATGCTGCAAGCCGTCTATCAAAGCCCTATAGAACTACACCAAACACCTCATTGGTCAGACAAGCCGTATAGTGTACATCGTGACCCATTGTGGAAAACTACCAAACAAAGCAAAGGCTTTGATGATGTATGGTTCTATCATTGTGACCACTTAGGTACGCCACAGGAAATGACAGACCACTCAGGGGCAATCATTTGGAAAGCACAATATAAGGCTTGGGGTGAATGTCAAACAGAGAAAGCGAAGTCTAATTTCTTTGAAAATTCAGAAATCATCAGCAATAATATTCGTTTCCAAGGTCAGTATTTCGATTTAGAGACGGGTTTACACTATAACCGGTATCGTTATTACTCGCCCTATGTGGGACGGTTTGTAAGTAAAGATCCAATTGGGTTGTTGGGGGGATTTAATACTCATACTTATGCATCAAATCCTATAGGATATACAGATAAACTTGGTCTTAGAAATAATGTAAATGGATTCGGTAGTTCAGATGCAGCTGCTAAAGCTGCTTTAAATAAATACAATCCAATGTCCAAATATTTAAATAGAGAATATGGTGGAATAATTTATAAAAACTGTAAGGGAGATTATGGTTATACAGAAGGTAGACTTGGAACTGGTAGAACAGCACCGTCTATGGCAACTACAAAAAGTAGAATGCCAAAATGTGCTAAAATAGTTGGTAATTATCATACACATGGTGAGTATACAGATAGTAATGGAAATAGGTCTACTAAAGAAAAGGATATTGAAGCAAAATATAATAGTGACTATTTTTCTCCTAAGGATATAGATATACATAGAGGTGCTTCTTTAGCAATACCTAATTTTAAAAGTTATTTAGGGACTCCAAGTGGTGTTTTTTATAAAATGACAGGTTTAGATACAACACAGGTAAGATTTTAATGATTAATGAAGAAGAAATTCCATTTAACTATTTGTCTAGGAAATGGGTCAAAATACTTCAGATTGCATTTAAGAGTGCAGAAGATAATGGCTATATTCCTGAGAAATTTTATATATATCCACATTACATTGTTGAAAATCAATTCTCAAAAGATCCAGTTTATCAAATTCACTTTCATTCACATAAAGTGGATTGGATGAATGGTGGTGTCGAAGGAGGGGAAAGTTTTGCAGTTGTTTTAAATTCAATAAATTTTAAATTTATTCAAATATTTAAAGGTAGAGATTAGAGTTTTTTCTAAAACAGTAAACTGACGATAGTATTCTGAATTTTAAGAGTTATCTAGATACGCCTAGTGGCAAGTTTAAAGTTAATAGTGCAAAAGCAGACTATGAGTCATGAAAATAAAGAATGGCGAGAACTTTTTAATAGAGATGATTATTATGAAATAACAGCGGCTTATCTTTTAGTAATTGATGATACCAAACGGAAATATTACAATATTTTTGATTTAACATTGAGTTGAATATTTTTTTCGAATCGTTCTGAAATTTTGGATATCTATGTCTTTGTTCTAAGTTTCACTAAATACATTTTATTTGATGTTGAATAATGAGATATTTTAAAGAGGATAATAATGAAAACTTGGGAAGAAGTAATAAAAGAAGCATCAAAATTTATAATTTCTTAAAAACGGAGATTTTTTGCAAAAAATTTCCCTTATACTGCGAAATTCAAAATTATTACTGATGCGGCTGTTGAGAGAGTATGCTTTAAATTCTAGTTTTGATGATTTTGATGAGTGGGGAACGGTAACAAATTCATGTGAATCCCTTCCTGAAACTTTTAAATGGGATCCTAAAATTCCTTCAAAACTAGAAGTAAATAATTACTTTAATTTTGAAGGAAAAATTAATGGTACTGACAAAAATTTAGAATGTGATGAGTCTTGTATACTGATCGAATTAATGTATAGAAATTATTTTACAGTGTTATGCTAATAATTATTTTCCAGAAGTTTGGAAAGATATTTTAGACGTATATTTAAATAATTGATTTTCTTGTGGATGGGATAGTTATTTACCAGAGGATCGATTAGTGGTATTTTCTAATGAATAATTTTATGATTTTATAAAAAATAATTTAAAGCTCAGTGTGATATTGCTGAGCTTTTTTTATTCTAATAACCTTCAAAGCATAGATACTCTTCCATCGTAATCTAACTGAGTACATAAATACCTAAACTTGGAGCTACTACTGACCAATGGAAAGAAATTTTAACTAAGTTTAAATAAAAGGAGCGAGAAGATGAATGAATTTGAAATCTTCACCAAGATGGACAATATAGTTTCTGATTTAATTAATCTAATTCAATCAGCAAATTTTCTTGATGGTATGTATATTGATTCAAAAAGTATTATTATTAATGATACTAAGGATGCTATCACTTTTGCTACAGATCAGGATGTAGACTATGTTAAAGGAAAAGAGTATCAATATTGGACTCATATTATTGAAATGCAAGGAGATGGTACTTATTTAAATGATTTTGAATTAGTTACCACAAGATGTTTATGAAAAATATCAAGATAAGCGTTAGAAATCATATGAAAGAATAAACAAAGTATTATTTGAAATAACTGATAATAAAAAAATTGATGAAGATCTTCAAAATTGTTTAAGTGGAGAATTTTTCTATTTATTCAAATATCTGGTTTTTATAGATGCTTTACCAGAATTTTGGCAAAATATACTCAATATATTGAAGAAAGGGGGGATGCCATGTGGATGGAAAGGCGAGTTTCCAAAAGGTCAAATGATTGTTTATAACCATAAAGATTAAGCTTTATACATATAATTAAACCTAGTCAAAAAACTGGGTTTTTATATTTTATTATTGTAAAAACCTAGAAAGCATTAGTAATAATATCCGTTTCCAAGGTGCATGAGCAAAGACAGAGCATTGCTCTGTCTGAAGCGCAAGGATCAAGAAATAGGGCTTCACTATACCGTTATCGTTACTATTCGTATAATGTTGGGCGATATATAATTAAAGATCCAATTGGATTGTTTGGTGGATTGAACAAATATCAATATGCACAAATTCTAAACAATGGGTTGATGTCCTTGGTTTAAATAAGTATTTCATTGGCAGTATAGACCAAATGTCTTTTAAAGCTTCTGCGTTAAAACCATTAGTGCCGTACTCTAAAGAATGGATGGAAACTTATAACAATTCCAAGTTAATTTTCATTCTGTTCAATCCATTGAACCAAATCATAAATTTTTTCAGCGACTTCAACTCCTTTATTTTCAGATAAAGAATATTCTACATGTGGCGGAATAATTGGATATTCCTTACGAATCACAAAACCATCATTTTCCAAATCACGTAAAGTTTGAGTCAACATTTTTTCACTGATGCCATCAATTCTCCGTCTTAACTCACTAAAACGGTGAGTCCCTCTTCTTAAACAGAACATGACCAAAACGCCCCAACGATTGGTTAAATGCATAAGCTTAACCCGAGACGGGCAATTCTTTGACAACACATTTGCGGCTAAACAAGATTCATCAGTATTCATAAACTTTCCACGACTAAAAAACACTTACTTTTTAGTAAGTACTTATAAAAAGTAAGTTTATTATTTACTATAACAAATATCAGCAAAACTGTGTGGCTTTTCACATATTTTGAATCATATATTTATAGATGAGAGTTAATTTATGGCTTCTCCAATTCTACACTGGATTATCGACCCGATCTGCGGCTGGAGTTATGGTGCACTGCCTTTAATTAATGCAGTCGAAGAAAAATTTCCAAATCTACAACGTCTACATTTTGGTGGACTTTATAGTGAAGATCATCAACCACAAATGACAGCAGCAATGCGAACACAGATCATTCACTATGATGAACAAATCCATCAACTCACAGGCGTGGATTTTGGTGATGAATATAAAAATGGCTTGCTTAAAGACAGCACACTGATCATGAACTCTATCCCTGCAACTCATGCTTTACTGAGTATTCAGCAGGGGGGAGGGCATAGCGCGATGATATCGTTATTAAATTTAATACAACAGGGCTACTATCAAAAAGGTCTAAATGTCACACAATATAGTGTACTGGCGCAATTTGCTGTCGAGTTAGGACTGAATAATGACCAATGGTCAAAATATTTAGATGTGATCGATCAAGATCAACAAGATGAATATATTCAACATGCACGCCAATTATTATCCCATGTTCGAGGACAAGGTTTTCCAACATTGGTGTATGAAAATCAACATGGTGAAATGGGCAAAATACCGCTTCATGGTTTTTATAATAAATCAGAGGATTTTGTACGTTTTTTAGAGCAACAACTACTTAAATCTTAATTTAATTCTAAAGAGAGCCAACAATATGAAATTATTTTTAAAATCACTTCTTGCAAGTTCAGTGATGTTGAGTGCTTCTGCATTTGCAGCAGAGTTAAGCTATAAAGTTTATAACCCACAAGCACAAGGCATTTTTCCAGTTACATCTACACTTATTTCGGGTGAAAAAGATGCAGTGCTGGTCGATGCGCAATTCAGTGTTAACGATGCAAAGAACTTGGTTAAAATCATTCAAGACAGCGGTAAAAACCTTAAATATATTGTGATTACAGCGGGTGATCCAGATTTTTATTTTGGTTTAGAGCCACTGGTACAAGCGTTTCCAGATGCAAAAGTGATTGCAACCCCAGAAGTTGTTAAACATATTGAAGCAACCAAAGAAGGCAAGTTTGCTTATTGGGGACCTATCTTAAAAAATGGTGCGCCATCTCAAGTGATTGTACCGAGTGCCAGTGAAGATAAAACCATTGTGCTAGAAGGTGAAAAAATTGAGATCAAATCACCGGGTAAATACGCATCTTATCTTTGGGTTCCAAGCAATCGTACAATTCTAGGTGGTGTAGGGTTATCTTCAGGGATTCATCTGTGGACAGCAGATGCACAAACTGAAAAAGAGCGTAATGAGTGGAGAAAAACGGTAAAACAAATGAATCGTTTAAACCCTCGTGCAGTGATTCCTGGACATTATATTGGTGATATTCCAACAGGAACTCAAGCAATCGACTTTACTTATCAATATCTTGTGGATGTTGATCAAGTTTTAAAAGATCATAAAGATTCAGCATCAGTGATTGCTGCTTTAAAAGAAAAATACCCGAACTTGGCCGAAGAAAGTTCTTTGGAGTTAAGCTCTAAAGTGTTGACGGGTGAGATGGAATGGAAATAATTTAACGATGACCTGTTGTTTTAAATTCATGAACTTCGTCATTGTTTGTGAACGAGAATAATGGGTTAATCTAATCAGGTGAAACTTAATCTAAGATCACGGTTAAGTTTCATCATTAAAGCCATTGATTTTTTTTAAGCGGAATTTTGAGTTTCAAAGCCAATACACAATCGACATTTAAAAAATCTCTCCCAGTATTCCATTTCATCGCCACGTTGTATTTCTGTATCGAAGGTGAGTATTGATCGTAGAAAATATAAAATTTTCTTAAAATCTAATTAAATAAAAATCAGATACTTACTGTTAATAAAAGCAGGGTTTATTGGCAGTGATAGCCTGATAAAAATTGAATTCAGCATATGTTTTAAAATTGTAGAAATAGGGGTTTTCCCTCATTCAAAAATCTTTTTAGGGCAGAATATACTGTGCATGTTGAATATATCCTCTATAAGAACGCTTGGAGTAAAAATGACTGAACTAAGTAAAATACCTACACCAGATACTGCTGAAGATAATGCATTTTTTCCATCCCCTTATTCTTTAAGCCAGTACACCGCATCGAAAACAGATTATGACGGTACGACTTATCCCAACCCATATCGTGGCGACAAAAAAATTCTGATGATTGCAACGGATGAGCGCTATATCCTAATGCAGAACGGAAAATTCTTTTCTACAGGAAATCATCCAGTTGAAATGTTACTCCCAGTATTTCATTTAGACAATGCAGGCTTTGAGTTTGATATTGCAACGCTTTCAGGCAATCCTGCCAAGCTGGAAATGTGGGCGATGCCGAATGAAGATAAGGTAGTTTTAGATACTTATGCAAAGTATGCTGAAAAACTTAAAAACCCGTTAAAGCTTGATGATATTTTGGACGAGATCATTGCTGGAAACTCGCCATATGCAGGGGTTTTCATTCCCGGTGGTCATGGTGTACTCGCGAAAATTCCTGAAAGTAAAAGTGTAAAAAAAGTTTTAGAATGGGCGATAAACAACGATAAATATGTGATTACACTGTGTCATGGACCCGCAGCTTTACTTGCCGCAGCCGTCGATGAAAAACCAGAAAACTATATATTTAAAGATTATGAAATTTGTGTATTTCCTGACTTTTTAGATAAAGGCGCAAATATTGAAATTGGTTATATGCCGGGACCATTACAATGGTTGGTGGGTGAAAATCTCGATAAATTAGGCGTTAAAATCCTAAATAAAGGTATTACAGGGCAGGTCCATAAAGACCGAAAACTTCTGACTGGAGACAGTCCTTTGGCATCGCATAATTTAGGTAAGTTAGCCGCTGAAACATTATTGGCTGATCCTGAATTGGTATAAGCATCAATCAAGAGGTTGTTTCTATTTAGACGCAACTTTTTATCTCAATATTGGAGATCTAGAGGCGATTTGCTGCTGATCTTCAATATTTTTAGTTTTAAGCGTTCAGTTTAGTGAGAAGACGGCTTTATGAGACTTGCAAGCAATCAACTGGCTGATTTATTGTTTCAGACTGTTCACCAATTGAGACAAGCACGTGACCTCGAAAGTCTATTTAAAATTCTGGTGGGATTTGCTGCTAAGCTAAATTTTGATCGAATTATTGTATGTAGTGTTTCACCTCAAAACCAACATGAATGGATTGATGAGGTTTTCTTTGTCCATGGTAACTGGGTTGATCGCAGCAATATCGAAGAGCGTGAAGTATATTTACGCCGCTGCCCAATCACCAAGCATATTTTTGAATACGATCAAGCCTTTTTTTGGGCAAAGAGCTTGCATAAAAAAACTGCAAAAGAAACCTATCGGATTATCAAAAGCCCTCTGCATCTTGGTGAGGTCAATGGAATACAAGTGCCCGTATTTGGTCGAACAGGTTTAGAGGGTGCAATTTCATTTGCGGGTGAATTTTCGGATATGGGTGCTGATTTTAAACTCACAGTACAGATGGTTTGTAATATTGCTTTTGGTGAAATTCTACATAAACAAAAGCATAGAATTGCGCATAAAAAAATACTGACCAAACGTGAAAAAGAAGTTTTAAAATGGGCAGCAGTGGGTCAAAAGCATTTTGAGATTGCCGACATTTTAAAAATTTCAGAGAGAACTGTTGAAAATCATTTACGCAGTATAAGAAAGCGCTTAGGAGTAAAATCTACTGCTCAAGCAATTGCTTCTGCCATCATCAGCAGAGAAATTGAATTATAAAGCAGCCCGATGTTTGCGACTTTTAAACATGCAGGCTTAGTCAAAAATATAGTGATTCTTTTACGAAGCATAGCGTGAGCATTGAGATTTTAAGTCCCCCCTCAAAAAAAAGAAGAAAAGAAATAAAATAATAATGATCGCCAAATAAAAACCAGAAGGACTTTTTCTTTGGCGTGTATATCTAGAAAATTTTGTCTGTATTCATGATGCCCAAATTGAAGTAATTAGATTTTATCGATGCCTAAAAATAAATAAATTTTGAAATTTTATCGGCATACTCAACCACATTTTGAGAAATTTCACCTCTAAATAAATCTTCTGTATAGGTGCTCAATGGGCAGCTTACAGATAATACGGCAGCGATTTCTTGAGTTGCCTGACTATAAATCGGTGCAGCACTGGCAGCCATATCGGTATTAAAGTGCCCCCAACTGATCATAAAATCCTGACTGCGGACATAGTTTAAACGTTCTAATAAACTCGCCAAATCACGTGGTGTACGATCAGAATAGACTTTCCAATCGGTAAAATGTTCATAGCGTTTAATCACTTCAGCCTCAGAAAGGCGAGATAAAATTAATTGTCCAATTACGGTGGCATGGGCATGCCAACGTGTACCAATATGCACATTACTGGTAAATGAACCAATAGATTGGGCATTGCTGATAAAGACAATATCAGTGCCTTCTAAAATCGAAAGATGCACAGCGATTTTAATTTTATCGCGTAATTCACGCATGATGGGGCTAGCCAGATCAGTCAGCGATGATTTGGATAAGCTGTTAAAACCAAGTTCCATCACGTTGCTGTTCAGCGCATAAGTCTTTTGCGACATTTTTCTTAAATAACCACAAAACTCTAAGGTGTGGATTAAACGAAAAGCACTCGAACGGTTTACATCTAATTTTTCTGCGATTTCAGAAATGGTCATTTCCTGATGCTGTTGATCAAATAATTTTAAAATGGCTAAGCCACGCACCAAACCCGGTACTAAATAACGCTCATCATTATTGGGTTCAGCATTTTGCTCCAAGAGAGCATCTGTATTTATTAAGTTCATTGCCAAGTTGCCCTGTGTTTATTTTGCAATTCCTGCACATGGAATACCACTATAGTAATCATCAATTTTTCTAATCTCAATGTTTATATATAAAACATTTTTTTGATTAAGAAACATCTAAAAATATAACTTTTTATTAATCCATTGAAAAACATAAAAATATAGTATTTGACAAGCAAAATGATCAAAGCTTATGCTATTCATTAT
>Ga0256790_1000426_pt1 | contig 13943 bp, 5 predicted proteins | sample MC6MC0941MT_FD_190206 | JGI IMG/M metagenome (GOLD analysis project Ga0256790, IMG submission 190206) | Metatranscriptome of enriched soil aggregate microbial communities from Iowa State University, Ames, United States - MC6-MC0941-MT... | ecosystem: Environmental > Terrestrial > Soil >... | reverse complement strand
CTTCAATGGCGCCGTTGAAAAATAGCCAAACTAATCGCGATAGAGTAGGAAGGGGTCCGTTCATGAAAAAGACAATAAAATCGGCCGCAGTCAGCTTGCTCGCCTTATCCGTTCTTGCCGCTTGCGGCAACGGGAAAAATGAAAACGCAGCCAGTCCTTCGTCTAGTCAGCCCGCGTCCTCCGCGGCCGCGACCGACAAGGAGCCGGCCAAATCGGTCACGCTCACTCACTTAACCTGGCGCGTGCCGGATGTGGGCAAAGGGTATGACCTCTTCAAGCAAAAATACGAATCGGAGCATCCGAACGTTAAGATCGAGGTGAACAACATCGCCTCCGATCAATATTTCAATATGCTGCAAACCAAGCTGCTGAGCGGAGATCCGCCGGATATTATTACGACGGCGATGGGAGCGACCGAGCTGATCGCGCAGGTAGAGAACGGCTTCGTCGCGGATTTGACGAACGAGGCTTTCGTGCAGAACATTTTGCCGGGGGCGCTCGACGGAGCCAAAATCGACGGCAAAGTATACGGCATTCCCTACGATCTTGTGTCCCTCGTCGTGTTGTACAACAAGAAGATTTTTGCCGACAACGGCTTGTCGGTGCCGACGAATTACGAGGAGTTCCTGCAAGTGTGCGAAGCGCTGAAAGCCAAAAACATCACTCCGATTTCTTACGGCATCAAGGATTCCTATCTGACTCTGTTCCTGCCGTTCCAGATCGCGCCGACCTCGGTGTACGCCAAAAACCAAAAGTTCGACGCCGGACTGCTGACGGGAGAGACGCAGTTCAACTCCGACGGCTGGAAGAGGGCGCTCGGCATTCCGTTCGAGCTGAAAGAGAAAGGCTATTTCACCGAAAACGCATTAGGCGTGGGCGACCAGCAGAGCGTCGAAATGTTCGCTCGCGGCGAAGCGGCCATGACCATTAACGGAACGTTCGGAGTCAGCGTGGCGAGAGCGGCTAATCCGGACTTGGAGCTGGGTATGTTCCCGTTCCCGGGCAACGAGCCGGGCGAGGAGAATTGGATGGCCTTAAACGTCGGACAGATTATGGCGCTGTCCAGCTCCAGCAAAAACCTGGAAGAGGGCAAGAAGTATTTGGCGGCATGGGCCGACAAAGCTTATGCGCAAGCTTGGACGGACGAAGCCAAGTCGATCTCCACGATCGAGGGAGTCACCAACGATTTCGATCCCGTTCAGAACGATATGACCGAGTACTTGGCCAAGACGAAAACTTGGCAGTTCGCCAACGCGGGATGGCCGCCGGGCGTGTCGGATGCGTTCATGAAGACGTTCCAAGAGGTCTACGCCGGCAAAGGTACGGTAGACGATATCCTTGTCGCGATGGACAAAGCGGTCGAGCAAGCCAAATCGCTGCAAAAATAACGGGAGTTTCAGGTGCAGCTTCGTTCCGGTCTTGACTTGAGCGAAGCTGCATTTTCAGTAAGGAGGCAGAACTTGAAATTGAACAGACGCATAACCACCTCGATGACTTGGTTCACATTTTTGATCCCCGCGCTCATTTTGTACGGCGCTTTTTTTATCTATCCTTCGGCGGGGAGTTTGTATTACAGCTTTACGGATTGGGCGGGCCTTTCCAAAAACATCGACTTCGTAGGTTTTCGCAATTATATCCGCATTTTCGAGGATGAGGCGCTGCTGAGCGCAATCAAAAACACCGTTATTCTCGTTGTGATCGTAACCGTGCTTCAGAACGTCTTGGCTCTAGCTCTGGCGGAAGCGCTGAATGGAAACATCAAATCGCGCAACCTGCTGCGGACGGTTTTCTTCCTTCCGGCCGTCATGAGCACGCTCGCGGTCGGGTTTATTTGGAGCTACCTATACAATCCCGTCGACGGCGTAATCAACGCATTGCTGAGAAGCATCGGTCTGTCCTCGCTGGCGCAAGACTGGCTGGGCAACCCGGATACCGCGTTGTACGCGATAATCGTGATCCTGATTTGGCAGAACGCCGGGTACTCAATGGTCATCTATTTGTCCGGATTGCAGAGCATTTCGGAGACGTATTACGAAGCGGCTTCGATCGACGGAGCCAATTATGCGCAGAAGTTCAAGCACATCACCTTCCCGCTAATCGGTCCTGCCATTACGATCAACGTGGTCCTGTGCGTCATCGGGGGCATGAAAACCTTCGACGTCATTTACGCGACGACCGGCGGCGGGCCCGGATACGCGACGGAGACGTTCGCCAGCATTTTATTTCGCAAAGCGTTCAGCGGAATGGCCGAATTCGGATACGGCTCCGCCGTTGCCGTCGTCTTGTTCGTCGTCATCCTGCTTGTCTCCAATCTCTTGACGAAATTTCTGAGAGGGAGAGAGGTGGAATCATGAGCAGAAGCGCAACCGGACTGAAAAAATATTATTTATCGCTGGAGCTGCTGCTGATCGCAGTGGGAGCATGTTCGTTTTATCCCGTTTTCCTTATGATCGCGGATGCGTTCAAGACGAGAGAGGGAATGGCCGCTCGCCCTTTCGGCTTGCCCGGCGCCTCCGACTTTACGCTGGACAATTTGAAGAACGCCATCTACAACCTGAAGTTTTATCAGCCGCTGTTCAACAGCGCGTGGATTACACTCGCGTCCATCGTGTTGGTTATTCTCGTTTCATCGCTTGCGGCTTATCCGATCGCCAGGCAGAAGACAAGACTGTATAAGTTCATGTACTTCTTCTTTCTCGCGGGACTGATGATTCCGTATCAATTGGCGATGATTACGCTGTATAAGGAAGTCATGTGGCTGGGGCTGATGAATCAAGGTATGGGATTGGTTCTCGTGTACGGGGGTATCTTCCTTTCGTTCCCGATCTTCTTTTACAGCGGATTCATCAAAACCGTCCCCTATGAGCTGGAAGAGGCTGCACTTATGGACGGATACGGCCGATATCGGATTTTTTTCAGCATTGTTTTCCCTTTGCTAAAGCCGGCGACGGCGACGATTACTGTATTAATGATCCTTAGTCTGTGGAACGAGTTTACGATGGCGCTGCTCTTTCTGCAAAAGCCGGACAAGGTGACTTTAACGGTCGTTACGTACGCCTTCAAAGGTCAGTATCACGTCCATTGGCCGAACATGTTCGCAGGTCTGCTCATTTCGATTGTCCCGATGGTTGTCCTGTTTCTGTCTGTGCAAAGGTTTTTCATCCGCGGAATTACCGCAGGAGCATTAAAAGGTTGAACGAGCAAGGCGGTACGGGTTAGCGAATGTTAGCGAGTACATTCTCCATCCATGAGGAGGTTCTTAATGATGATTAAGAAATCAAGCCTGCTTCTGATTGCGATCTGCTGCTTGTTGGCTTCAATTCCGGCGTTGTTCGTTGATGCGGATCATGCGCATGCCAATGCCAGCGTAAGCATTTCTTTGAAAAATAACACGAAATCGTATAACGGCGCGACGAGCGGCATGGGAGGGACCGTGATGCCTTTCGGTTATCTCCCCCATATGCAGGTCAAAGATTTTAATGACGACGATCTGGCCGAGCTCGTTACGCAGTTCAAGAAAACGGGCTCGACCGTCGCGAGGCTGTGGGTGAACGGGGATTGGTTCGAACCGGTGAACGACAATTCCGATCCGGACGTCATGAACGACGCGGGGTTTACGTGGAATAGCTTAGGCATGCAAAGCCTGTACAAGTACATCGAAGCTTTCCAGCAAGCGGGGGTCGATTGTTTCGTCGACATCATCTATCAAGAGCCTAAGCTGATGTATCCTTGGTTGATTGCATCCCCCGTGGAACCGCTAAGCGGACCGGCGGCCGGGAAAATTGAAGAATACGCCGAGCATGCCGCCGCTCTGGTCAAACAGCTGACGGTCGTCAAAGGGTATACGAACGTGAAGTTTTTCTCCGTCGCGGGCGAGCCTAACAATTATTTCATCTCTCCTACGGGCGTCAGTTACATCGACCATTACAAGGCGTCGATGACGGCCATTCACGATCGGCTGGAGCGCGAGAACCTACTGCAATACGTGAAGCTGATCGCCCCGGAGATCGGCTCTTCCGATCACGACGCGGGAGATTGGCTGAGCGAATTGTCGCTCGATATTCCGTCAAGCATCGACGCGTATTCGATCCATTCGGGGTCCACGAAGAAGGATTCGACGGACGGAACCTTCGTCGCGCAGATGACGGACTTTATAGACACGATCAAAGCCAACGATCCGAACGGCGCGGACAAGCCGTTCATGATCACCGACTATTTTTCGACCGGCAGCATTCGAACGCCGGAGGACGGGATTAACGCCGTTGCGATGATCGCCAACGGGCTTCGTATCGGTATTTCCGAATTCGGCAGATGGTCGTTCGCCGAAGACATATGGCCGGGAGGCACCAACCAGACTTCGACAAGCTTCGGAGATTACGGCTACGGCATCATTGGCAGCAAGCAGGAGAACTTTACGGTAAAGCCTACCTATAAGGCGACGGCTTTGATGCATAAGTTCGTCCCTCGCGGATCGACGACCTATCGGGCCGAGACTTCGAATGAAGCCGTCATTCCCGCAATGATTAAGACCGCAAACGGCAAGCATACAATCATCGTCGTGAATTGGTCCGACGAGGCGGCGGACGTCTCTTTTAATCTCGAAAATCCGATCGGTACGACGTTCAAAAAATATCGTTTTTGGAGCTTGCAGACGGATATGGTAGACAAGTTCGGAGAGCTTCCGGTCAGCTTCGCGACGCAAACCGTGAGCGGCACCTCTTTCACGGATACCGTTCCCGCGAACACCGTTTATTTCTATACCGACATTCCGGACGACGTCGCCCCCGGACAAGTCGCGGGAGTCGGCGCGGTCTCGTCCGACTTCAAGAAATCCACGGTAACCTGGACGGCCAACGTCGAACCCGATCTGGCTTACTATCGCATCTATCGAAGCGAGACGAGCGGCTTTATTCCTTCCCGCACGAACAAAATCGGCGAGAGGTGGATTAAGCCGGGAGGATCGCCGCAATTCGACGATAAGAACGTAGAGCAAGGAAAGACTTATTATTACAAGGTTTCCGCGGTGGACACCTCCGAGAACGAAGGCCTTTACTCGGCGGAAGCTTCCGTTACGATCGGCAATGAATCCTATTCCAATACGTTAACGGTCGACTCGTCGGGAGCCTATTTCGAGATCAACGCCGATTACGAGGGCGGATACAAGGTCAGGCTGGACAAGAGCTCGGGTACGATCGGGTTTCTGCAAGACCAATTAGGATTCAACCGGCTTAACCTTGGAATCGATCAATATTCCGTTCCCTTGGTCTTAAAGAACGGGCCGTCGGCCTTTACCAACGTCGTGGTTAACGGAGGGGCCGAGAGCGGCGCATCGGCTCCGGACGACTGGTCGACCTGGAATAGCGGAGGCGGAACGCTAACCTGGGATTCGGCGGTTACGCACAGCGGTGTCCGCTCGCTCAAAATTCAAAATTCGTCCACATCGGTCAACTCGGTGTGGCTACAGAACATTCCCGGCATCAGTGCGGGGAAGGATTACGAGGTATCTTATTGGGTGAAGACCGACAGCGTGGACGGACCCTCTAATGGCGGACAGGGAGTCTATTTCAACGTGCAATTCCTCGATTCGAATGGCGCGGTTCTCGGAGCGACCGGCGGATTCGACGGCGCGTCGAACGTAGGCACGCACGGCTGGCTGAATTTCACGTCCAGAGTTCGTCCGCCTGCGGGCACGTCTTCAATTTTGCTGGGCGCGTTAATGTACGGCAACAGCGGAACCGTATGGTTCGACGATATCAGCATCGAGCTTCTGCCCGACATTGCCGTATCCGGCTCGCTTGCCCAGACTTATGTCGCGGATTCGGTTACGTATACGGACGTTTCTTCCGCGCAGAAGCGAATTAAGACGGTTGTCGGAGATACGTCGCTTACGTACGACTTCTTTAACGACCGAATCGAAATGAAGGTCGAGGGTCCGAACGCGGGAGGTTATCTGATCGAAGCGGGAGATTTGGTTACCCGCAATTTGACGACGGCCGCCTGGTCGGACGGGTCCAAGGATACGATCAGCGACACAGCGCCCGGATTCGCCTATACGAAGAACGCGACGAGCTTGACGCTGTATCAGCCGCCATCCGCTCAAGCGATTAAGTACGAGTTCTCGGGAAGCAAATCGGTCACGCTCAAGAACGGTTATCGCTTCCGCGGCTATTATTCGAGGTTTCAGGTGAACAGCGGAGAAACGTTTACGATGAAATTGCCCAAGATGGCTCTCAATTCGAACGGAGGAGCGGAAGCGGGAACGACATCGCCTGCAGATTGGAGCAATTGGAATGCGAACGGACACGGCTCTCTGGAGTGGGATTCCAGCGTCGCGCACTGGGGCGCTAAATCCTTGAAAATCGTCAATGACGAAACGGATCATTCGGCCTGGATTACCGCGGTGGACAATCTTGACGTCGCCAGCACCTATAGATGGTCCGGATGGATGAAGACGTCGGCAGTCGCGGGGACGCAAGGGGCATACATTTCCGTCGAAGCGAAGGATGCCGCTTATCAAGTTCTTGGCGTATACCGCATTCCGTTTGTGACGGGCACGAACGATTGGAGAAAAGTCGAGCTCGTCTTTAATCCGCCCGAGGGCACCGAACATTTTCTGTTGGAGGGCAATTTGTACTCCGCTACGGGTACGGTGTGGTTCGACGACTTCGAATTGAACGTCGCGGATACGGGACTGAGCAATGCCGGAGCGGAATTGGGGACGGGAGCTCCGACCGGTTGGACGGGATGGTCATCGTCCGGTACACCGTTCGCGTGGGATACCGTCACGGCGTATCAAGGGCAAAAATCGCTGAAGATTACGAACGATGCGAATCAAAATTCCAGCTGGTATACAAACCGCACGAATCTGCAAGCGGGCAAGGAGTACGAATTCGGCGGATGGATTAAAACTTCCGGCGTAACGTCGGGTGCGATGGGGGCGCAGTTCGCGGCGATCGCCATGGATTCGAACGGCAATTGGATGAACGTCGGCCTTACGTCGGCTTTGTCGGGAACCCAGGACTGGACGTATGTCACGGGAAAGATCACCCTGCCTCCGAATGCGGTCTCTCTTAACCTAGAGGCTCAATTGCACGGCGTTAACGGAACGGCTTGGTTTGACGAGATGTTCGTTCGTCTGGTGGATAAATCATGATGCGCATCGGAAACGGAGAAGCTCATTGGATTTGGGATGGAGACGATCCGCGGAAGAGGAATCGCTGGGTGATCTTCCGCAAAAAATTTACCTTGGATGAGCTCGTCGAGGAATCCTCTTGGCTGCATATAACGGCCGACAGCAAGTACGCCGCTTACGTAAACGGCCGCTTTATCGGAACAGGACCCGCAAGGGGCTGGCCTTCGACCCCGTTCTACGACACCTATGACATCGGAGAGCATCTACGGACGCAGGACAATGTCGTTGCTATTCTCGTTCAGCATTACGGAATTTCTACCTTTCAATATATAGAAGGAAGAGGAAGTTTGCTTGCCCGGTTGGAGCTTGCCGGGAGCGAAGGCCGGACATCGGCGATCGGCAGCGATCGCTCTTGGCGGGTCCATCCTCACGAAGGATATGCAAGGAGCGCCGAACGAATCTGCTGTCAATTGGCCTGGACGGAAATTTACGATGCGAACGGGATGGACGAATGGTGGAAGGATATTTCTTGTGAAGACGACGAATGGGACTTAGCTGTCGAGCTTAAGGAGGAGGTCGGCTTGCCCTGGCAGGCCGTCCGGAAACGGGATATCCCCCATCTGACGGAAACGGTAATTTATCCTCGCGCTGTCGAGGGAGTAAGACGGGTTGTTCCGAGAGGACAGTCCGTCTCTCTCGATCTGCAGCCGAACCTGTTCCCGGAGAGCAGGGACGCGAATCCCCGCAAGGTGCTGGCATTGGTAGCTTGCCAGATCGTCGCTCCGCGGGAAATGCCGTGCGTCATATCTTTTCCATGGGACAACTGGCTATCAACTTACGGCAGCCTTTCCGTCAAGGGGACGATTTACGAGGTGTCGGCAAGCAGGGAAGTCGAGATTCGGCTCCTTGCGGGCGCGAATTTATTTCTTATGCGAATTAGCGAGCCTTTCCATCTCGGTTCCGTGTTTTTTAACGCGCAGGCGGATGAGCCCGTTACTTTCGTCGTCCCGGGCGAACCCTCGGCGAGCTTCGTTACCCTTGGTCCCTTCCGAAGCCGAACTCTCGCGCAAACGGGGGAAAATCTTCCGCAGACGGAGGAGGATTGGGAGACGGACGAGAGGTTCGAGAAGGCCTGGCAGGCGAAAGAATGGGGGGACCTGCTAAGCTTCCGCCAGTGGATTCGCCCGATCGCTCCGGAGCAGACGTGCCGGGACAACGTGTATATGCCGAACAGATACAAGGACATTGTGCAAGAGATTCCGCTAACGCCCGACTTGCAGAATATGATCCTGCCTAACTCGGCATACGGTATGCTGTACCCGGATTCGCAAGGGGATATCGAACTGCTGCTTGATTTCGGCCAGGAAGCGACGGGATATATTCAGTTCGAACTGGATGCGGAGCAAGGAACGGTCGTCGATTGCTATGGCGTGGAGCGGGTGGGAGCGGATCTCGCTCCCGAGCATTCGGAGGGGATGAACAATACGCTGCGATACGTATCGCGTGAAGGGAAGCAGCTGTACCGGTCTCTTGTACGACGCGGATTCCGCTATCTATTCGTCACCTTCAGAAAGGCCAAGCGACCGATCAAAGTGTTTGATGTTCACGTTCGATTCAGTACGTACCCCGTGACAGAAAACGGTCGACTGGAGTGCTCGGACGAGAGGCTGAACCGAATATGGGACATCTCTAGGAAAACGTTGCTGGCCTGCATGGAGGATACGCTTGTCGATTGCCCCGCCTATGAGCAGACGTTCTGGGTCGGCGATGCCAGAAACGTTTCATTGGTGAACTACTACTGCTTCGGTTCGTATCCTTTAATCCGCCGCTGCTTGAGCTTGGTAGCAGGCTCCCTGCAGCGCTCCCCCGTGACGGAATCGCAGGTTCCGAGCGGCTGGCATAACGTTCTGACGGCCTGGTCGCTGCTTTGGGTGGCCGCTTGCAAGGAGTATTACGTGTACTCCGGAGACGTCGCGTTCTTGAAGGAAATCTATCCGAGCTTACAAAGGAATATGGAAGGGTTTCTGGCTCGCTTGAACGATCGAGACCTTCTACAAATGAACGCGTGGAACATGCTGGAGTGGGCTGCGATGGATACGCCCGACGACGGAATCGCGACTCATCTGAACGCGAGCTTGGCCAACGCGCTGGAAGCCGTAGCCGATATAGCCGAGGAGCTGGCCTACGAGCGGGATGCGGCAAGGTGGAGGCAGGTCGCGGAGAAAATCAAGCTGGCCGTCAACCGCTGGCTATGGGACGAGGAAAAGTTGGCGTATGCGGATAGCTTGCGTTCGGACGGAACGTTATCGAACGTCTTCAGCATGCAAACGCAAGTGATGGTTTATTTGGCGGACTGCGCGTCTGGAAGTCGGAAGACGAGGCTGGAGCAATATTTGCAGCAGCCTCCGGATTCGTTCGTGCAGATCGTGAACCCGTTCATGCTGTTCTTCTACTTTGAAGCGTTGTCGCGCATCGAACGCCAGAACCAAATCGTCGAGCTTATTCGGGAGGTATGGGGCCGGATGATCGACGAGGGAACGGAGAGCTGCTGGGAAACCGTCAGCCGTCCGGATATGGACCGCCCGACCCGCAGCTATTGCCACGCTTGGTCCACTGCGCCTGGGTATTTTATGGGCTCCGAGATTCTCGGCGTACGTCCATTGGCGCCGGGATTTACTCGTGCGCTGATCGATCCGAAGCCTTGCGGTCTGCACTGGGCGAAGGGGGCCGTGCCCGTGCCCCAAGGCACAATCGAGATCGAATGGAGGAGCGCCGCAGACGGAATATCGCTGCAATACGCGGCTCCGCCAGGGATCGAAGTCGTGATAGGGCGGGATGTCGTTCATCACGTCAGGATCGAATACGGGGAATAAGAGAAGGGATGCTTATGATGCAGGAAATTAGAGTAATATGGCGGCAAGAGCCCGGCGAGGTTTCGATCGTTGTCGCGAATGGGACGCTGCTGGAAAAGCGCTTTGAAGGGGCGGGCGATCTTCTATTAAGAATGCAAGGCACGACCGTTGTCGGAGCGGGGACGTCGGTCGTGAGTGTGCAGAGCAAGACGAATCCCTTTTCCTTTTTTCTTAGGGACGTCGACAAGCGATTTCCAATATGGATTCCCGAGTACGGCGTGATGGTCACGCAAGCGGACGATAGCCGATCCTATTCGGCAATCGAGTCGGATATCCGGGCTAAGGGGCTGATGTCGAATCTGGCACGGTGCGAAAATGAACCGGAAGTCGGTTTCGAGGCCGCGGCGGCTCATAACCGGCAGCCTTCGCTATCTACATGGCTCGGGCTAAGCCGGGATTTTCGCATCTTTAAGATCGGATTCGCCGAGCACGAGTCGCATTCGCACGATTGGGTCGAAGCCTGCAGGCATGAACGCAAAGTCCCCGTTCCCGAGCATCCCGTCAGGTATAACTTTCGAATCGGTCGGGGGGACGGCTGCGCGCGCAGCCTGAAGAGATCTTTGGAGGACGGATGTCTTCCTATTCTTCATGCCGACAGAGAGGAGGGAGACGTCCGCTATCGGATGACCGGATTCGTGACATTGGAGCAAAGCGAGCTAACGGAAGCCGGCGTTAGCGGCACGAACTTCTGGGTCGCCGCGGGACATACGGACGGAATTACGTTTACCGACGAGCAGCGGGCAGAGTTCGATCGCCGGCTCGGCGCAGAGCTGGAGCGCGAAGAGGAAACAGTGCTGATCTACCGCGTCGTCGCGGAGAATTCGGCGGAGGTTCCTCGTTATGCCTGGTTTAAGGTGCCTGTGCCGAACGGAACCTGGGTGCCTTCTATCCTCGAGAAAAACGTCAAAAGCGAATACGACAGCCGCAGGGGGTACGGGGTTTTCGAGTCGGGAGATATCGGATTTGTAGCGAAGCTGGGCAGTGCTCCCGTTCCTCAAGAGGAAGTGGCGGTTTTGCTGAAGCCCGGGGAAACGCTGACTTTCGATCTTATTTTTCCGCACCGGCCGGTATCCGCAGAACGGGCCGCCCGATTGGCCGAACTGGACGTATCCGCGAAGCTGACGGAGTGTCGGCGGTATTGGCAGGGCAAGCTGGATGCCGCCGCCAAGCTGAACATTCCCGAGGAGAGAATAGCCGATGGCGTTCGGGCCGGTCTGCTGCATCTCGATCTGATCTCTTACGGTCAGGAGCCGGACGGTCCCGTCACGCCGACCATCGGCGTCTATCCTCCGATCGGTTCGGAGAGCTCGCCTATCATTCAGTTTATGGATTCGATGGGGCAGCACCGGTTGGCCGAACGGTATTTAGCCTATTTCCTGGAGAAGCAGCAAGACGACGGAGCTATTTTTAATTTTCTCGAATATATGATCGAAACCGGATGCGTGCTGTGGAGCTTGGGCGAGCACTACCGGTACACGAGAGATGACGGATGGGTAGAGAGCATTCGGACCAAGCTGCAGAAATCGTGCGATTACTTAGTGGCATGGCGAAACCGCAATAAGCGGGAAGAGCTGCGCGGAAGCGGGTACGGCATGCTGGACGGCAAGGTCGCCGATCCGAAGGACGACAAGCCGACAAGGGTATATATGCTGAATGCCTATGCCTATTTGGGACTGTCCCGCGCAGCGGAAATGCTGGCTAACGCGGATCCCGAGCAGTCGCGTCTGCTCGCGCTCGAAGCAGAAGAACTGAAGCGGGATATCCGTCAGGCGTACGAAGAGAGTCTGGCTAGCGGGCCGGTCATCCCGCTAGGGGACGGAACGTGGTGTCCTACGGTATCGCCGTGGGCGGGCGGACAAGGTCCGGCATGCCTGTATGCCGAAGGCGGAAGCTGGTATTCCCACGGCAGCTTTACCGTTCGGGACTCTCTATGCGGTCCGCTGTACTTGGTGTTCGGAGAAATCGTCGGCAGCGACGAGCCGGGCGCCGCTTTTATGCTAAAAGCGCATAACGAGCTCATGTGCATGAACAACGTTGCGCTTACGCAGCCGTATTACAGCCGCCATCCTTGGGTTCATCTGCGCAGGGGAGAGACGAAGCCGTTTCTGGAAGCTTACTATAATAGCGTTTCGGCGATGGCCGATCGGGAAACGTACACGTTCTCGGAGCATCTCAACGAGCGGATCAGCGAGCATAAGACGCATGAGGAAGCCTGGTTTCTGATGGAAACCCGTTGGATGCTCTATATGGAAGAAGGGAATACGCTGAAGCTGCTGCAAGGCATTCCTCGCGAGTGGATGGAGGACGGCCGGACGATCTCCGTCTCCGACGCCTCGAGTTATTTCGGACGATTATCCTTCCGTGTTGAAGCTTCTGCGCATCGCATCCGGATTACGATCGATTGTCCGGAATACAGACACCTGCAGAGCGTCGAAGTACGCTTGCCCCATCCTCGGGAAAATCGGCCGCTTCGCGTCGTCGGCGGCGATTACGATGCATCTTCGGAGTCGATCCGGATCGACCGGTTTGCCGGGTATGCGGAAGCGACTCTGGAATTTTAGGAGAGGAACACAGCGGCATGCCTAATCTAGCGGACGTATTGGAACGAAGGGGATTGCGGGTTAAAGGGGAAGATTCGCCTTCTTGGCGGGTGATCGTAGAACAAGGATCGGTCATCTTGGCCGACCAGTCCTCGATTTGCGTCGAAGAAGAACAAAGCTTGGCCGTCAATCCCCCGGGGCGCAGGAGCTTCGTCAATCAAACGTATGCAATTGTCGGCGAAGCGTCGCAATCTCCCTGCTTCTGGAACACCGAGGATATTCGAGGAAGCGGCGGAGCCCCCTATCAGCGCATGGTGCCGGGAAGCCTTCGCGTCTATAATGCCGATCGTTCCAAGCTATATAGACCCGACTGCGATTATAGCTACGACTACTACTGGGGGACGGTCAAAAGGCATCCACACGGAGCGATTGCCGAGAACGAGATTTTGTCGTTGGATTACGAGGTTTGGCTATGCCGTTACGATACGGTTGTACTTCAGGCCGATGGGCGGGTAATGATCGCGGAGGGACAGACGGAAGCGCCGGAGTCTCGCGAACTGCTTCTGCCCGACCCTCCGCAAATCAAGGAAGGCATCGCGCTCGCTTACGTTTTTACGGGATGGGGAGAGGAAGCGCTCTATAACGGGGAGATTCGAGTCCTCGAGGAAAACTCCCTTTACCCGCATCTGCAACTGCCCCAAGTCTATGGCCGATATATGGACGCAACGCCTAGGGAGTACTATGTAGAGGTGTTGTCCGCGACGAAGGCCGACCGGTTGGAAGTCCGAATCGCGGCGATGGGCCGAGATTACGGATTGGAGCAAGTTCTCACCGAGGAAAATATGCGCTGGCTTGAAGCGCAAGCCGTCGTCAAAGACGAGCGCGTTAAGCTTCTGCTGAAGAGCGCTTACGGATATTCCGTCGATTGGGGGTTGTCCTTGGATTTTACGGCGATCCCTCTCGAACGGTTGCGAGTCGGAACAACGTATCGCATAACCGCTACCCCGCACTCCATCTATCCGATCGACTTCCCCGCCACGAATTCGCTGGATCTGATCCCGTTTGAGAATACGCGTTTTCTGGAAGGCTTCCGTGAAAAACTGTTTTCCGGTATGCCGGTTAGAGTGGCATTTTACGGGGAAAGTACCTCACGCACCGGGCGCTGGCCTTATCTCTTCGTTCGTTCGCTGCGGGAAATGTACCCCGACACCGTTATCCATACGTCGAACGTAGCGATCGGAGGGGAGAACAGCAGCAAAGGAGCTTGGCGCTATGAGAGGGAGGTTCGGTCCGTTAAGCCGGACTTGGTCGCGGTAGAGTACATGCTGAACGACGCTTGGGATTCCGCGGAGCAACGGG
>Ga0256790_1000416_pt1 | contig 14097 bp, 12 predicted proteins | sample MC6MC0941MT_FD_190206 | JGI IMG/M metagenome (GOLD analysis project Ga0256790, IMG submission 190206) | Metatranscriptome of enriched soil aggregate microbial communities from Iowa State University, Ames, United States - MC6-MC0941-MT... | ecosystem: Environmental > Terrestrial > Soil >... | reverse complement strand
GCGGAAGATGCGGTCCCACAGGTCGATTGGAAAATCCTCCAGGCTGACCGGCGCCGCGCTGATGGCCGCATTGTTGACAAGCACGTCGCACCGGCCAAAGCGCGCGCGAACCTGTCCGGCCATGTCGGCCACCGAGTCGGGGTTGGAGATATCGCAGCGCACGTTCAGGAGCGGCGCGCCGTCCGTGTCGGCCTTGGGGGCTTCGGATGCGTTGAGTTCCGATGCGTTGACTTCAGATACGTTGATATCGGCCTGCACCACGGCCGCGCCCATGGATTGCAGCTGCTGGCAAATCGCCAGGCCGATGCCGCCGGTGGCGCCCGTGACCACGGCCACGCGGCCTTGCAAGGCGTTGGAAGAAAACGTGATATTGGAGGAGGGCATGTCCATACGTTCTGCCTGATGGAAAGCGGGCGCGGCCCGGGTCTACTTGTTTTTCAGATCAGCCACGTTCGCCAGGCCTTGCCAGATGACCGCGTCGCGCTTGATCGATGACGCGAACTGCTGCGCCGAAGCCTCCGTGGGAACAATCATGTTCTGGCCTTCGATTTTTTCCCGGACGTCGGCGCTATGCTGCGCGCGGTAGATCTCGGCGTTAAGGCGGTCGATGATCTCGGGCGGCGTTCCCGCTGGCGCAAACACGCCATACCAGCCGTCGGCTTCGAATTTGTAGCCTTGCTCGGCCAGCGTGGGAACGTCCATCGTGGCAGGCCAGCGACGCGAACCCGTCTGCCCCAAGGCGACCAGCTTGCCGCTGCGCATGAACGGAATCGGCGAGGCAATATCCATGAAGCCGACGCTGATGGTGTTGGCGATCAGGTCGGTGCTTTCAGTGACCAATTGCTTGTAGGGAACATGGGGCATGTCCAGGCCGTAATGGGCTTTGATGCCTTCCATGGCCAGATTGCCAGACGAGCCGGTGCCCCAAGAACCATAGGCCAGCTTGCCAGGATTGGCCTTGGCATAGGCGACCATGTCCGCCAGGTTCTTGAAGCCGGTGCTGGGGTTGGCGACCAGCAAAATCCCCGCTGCGCCGACTTGCGCGATGGGAAGCAGATCCTTTTCCGTGTCGTAGGGTATCGAGGGCAGCACGACCGGGTTCAGCAGGATGGCGGACGATGGCGCAAACAGCAGCGTGTAGCCGTCGGCTGCGGCCTTGGCCACCGTGTCGCAGGCGATCATGCCGTTGGCGCCCGGCTTCGATTCCACTACCACCGGCTGCTTCAGGGCTTTGGACAGGGGAGCAGCGATCAGGCGGGCAAAAATATCGCCACCCGCGCCGGGCGATCCGGCCACGACCAGCCGGATAGGGCGCTCGGGCCAATTGCTCGGCGCGGCAAAGGCGTTGACACCCAAGCCCATCAGTACGCCGCCAAGCAGCACGGCGCGCCGCGAGAGAAATGAGGGGTTCATGGTTAGCGTCTCCAGAATTTTTGAATTATTAGGAAGCTCTAAATTCTAGGTAGCGAGATTGAATTGCCTATAGCTGAAACCGCAGATCAGAACTGCATGAATCGACGGAGTGATGGATACGGCCGTGGGCGATGCCGCTTGCCTTGTGCTGCATTTTTTGCAGGAGAGATCTTCAGAATCTGAGGGGAATGAACGGCTGCGCGGTCGATACACTTTTGGCGAGACAACTGAAAAAGAGCAAGACATGCCATTCGCCAAGAGCCGCCGCGCGCTGTCTGGCCGCGCAGGATTCGGTGTTGCAGCCTTCGGTGTTGCAGTATTCGCTAGCGCACTGTTCCCGGTTGCCGCTGCCGCCGAAACCAACTATCCGTCAAAGCCCGTGCGGCTTGTCGTTCCGTATCCTCCAGGCGCCGCCACCGACGCGATCTCGCGCGCATTCGCCCAACAGTTGGGAACGATCATGGGGCAAACCGTGGTGGTCGAGAACCGGCCGGGCGCGGGTTCGGCCATCGGCATACAGGCCGTCAAAAGCCGGCCCGCCGACGGGTACACCTTGCTGGTTCATGCCGAAGGGTTCTACAGCGCCAAGTTCACCACGCCCAGCGCCGGCTACGAGTTCTCGGACTTTGAAATTCTTGCCCCGTTAGCGCAGAGCAGCTACGCCTTCATCGTGCCGGCCGACCGGGGCTGGAATCGCCTTGACGACCTGAAGGGCGTGAAGCGGGAATTGGATATCGGCACCGCCGATCTTGGCGTGGGCACTTATTCCACGCTGGCGGCAAGGTTGGCGTCGGGGTTGGGCGCAACCTACCGCGCCATTCCCTTCAAGGGCGGCGCGGAAGGGCTCACGGCGATTCTTGGCGGCCAGATCGATGGCTACTTCACCACGATTGGAACCACGCAAAGCGTCAAGGACAATCCGCATGTGAAGGTGCTGGCCTACACGGGCCGGCCGGGAAGCACCAGCCATCTGCCCGGCGTCAAAACGTTCGCCGATCTTGGCGTGCCTGACATGGTGTTTCACAGCAGCTACAGCGTGGCCGTGCGCACGGGCGTTCCTGAGCCGGTCAGGCAGAAGCTTGCGGAATTCGTCCGGCAGGCCGCAACGTCCGAGGCGATGGACAAGGCGCGGCGCGATCTTTATCTGGATGACTACACCGGCAGCCTGGACGACTACAAGCAAGAGCTCATGCGCTTGGCCCATGAGTTTGAAGCCAGCGCCAAAGCGCGGAAAAGCGAATGACGGGTTAGGGCAGGGGGCGCAGGGCTTATTGCACCCGCAGCAGATACGTCAGACCTTGCATGAAGCCACGCGGCGCGACGGTGAGATGGTCCTCGTCATTCAGCACCTCTGACTTCAGCTTCAAGCTGGGATACCGCCGGCTCTGCAACGCTTTTTCAAACGCGCGGTTGTCGGCGACCATGTCCACGGTCTGGTTATAGCGTTTGTCCCCTTTGCGCAGCGCCTCATACTCGCCGACATAAAGATAGATGTTCGCCGTCAGGTCCTGATGCGCTTTGGCATAACCCGCCTCGATTTTCAGGGCGTGCCGCTTGTCATACCAAAGAGACGGGCTGCCAAGGATATAGCTGTTGAATAGCCGAGGTTCAGTGAAAAGGATCTGCGTCCCAAGCAGGGCGCCGTAGGAATGGCCGTAGAAAATGGCGTTGGCCGGATCGGTCCGGTATCGCCCAGTGATGAAAGGCTTTACCTGGTCGCGCAGATAGTCTTGATAGGCGCGCGATTGGCCATGGACGGCATTGGCGGGCGCGGTGCTTGGGCCGTTCGGTGTCGGGGTGTAGTCACGTTGGCGGCTGACCCCGCCGTCCTCGCCCTTCGCATAAGACAGCCCGACAAGAATGAATTCCTGAATGCGTGGCCCTTCAACGTTCAGCCGGCGCGCCAGCTGCCGGATGATCGGGAACGCGTAGTCGGCATCAGTCACATACAGCACCGGGTAGCGCCGTTGCGGCTGCTTTGCGTAGGACGGCGGCAACGCCACAAACACCTGATAGCCGCGCCCCGACACCGGGTCGGGCACGTCCCATACTTCGCTGTCGGCGATCTCGTAGGGCCGGCCTTCACCCGGCTGCACCTTGGGGGGCGGCTGGGTTTGGGCTTGCGTGGGAGCGATAGGGAAACTGACGTTTGCGATGACAGCAATCAGTAACGCGTTCAGATAACGTGGTCGCATGTGAAGGGGAAGGCGTTGTTGGCGTGGGGGACTGCGGATTATGGCATTCAGACTGCAATATCACCGTGTAATTGCAGTCTGTGATTGCAGCCGATTTAATTGCAGTCTGAATGCACGCCACAGCCCCCGTGAGCCGGAGGATCAAGTCAACATCAGCGCGCCGCGCTCGCGCGCCATGATCGCTTCATCGCGCCGTGCCGCGTCCTCGCCCAACCGGAAAACCCCAACCGCTTTCACCAATGCATGGGCTTGATCCTGCATGGAACCCGCCGCTGCGGCGGCCTCTTCAACCAGCGCGGCGTTTTGCTGGGTTACCTCGTCCATCTGCGAGACTGCGCGGTTTACTTGCTCGATACCGCTTGCCTGTTCTTGGGATGCCGCAGCGATCTCGCCCATGATGTCCGTCACACGCTGCACTGAAGCGACCACTTCCTGCATCGTGGCGCCTGCGTTTTCCGCGTGTTCAGCACCCTCGGCCACTTTGCCCACGGACGCTTCGATCAACGCCTTGACCTCGCGAGCGGCCTGCGCGCTGCGTTGCGCCAACGACCGCACTTCGCCCGCGACTACCGCAAAGCCCTTGCCTTGCTCGCCCGCCCTGGCGGCTTCAACGGCGGCGTTCAGCGCCAGGATGTTGGTTTGAAATGCAATCCCATCAATGACCGAAACAATCTCGGAAATCTTGCGCGAACTGGCCGAGATATCCCCCATCGTGCTCACCACTGCCGACACGACGGCGCCGCCCCGCTGGGCGATTTCGGAAGCGCTTGCCGCCAATTGATTGGCCTGACGCGCGTTGTCCGCATTTTGTTTAACCGTCGACGCCAGTTCTTCCATCGATGCCGCGGTTTCTTCCAGCGAAGCGGCCTGTTCTTCTGTTCGGCTGGACAAGTCTGTGTTGCCGGCTGCGATTTGCCCCGAAGCGCTGGAAATGGTTTCAGACCCCGCGCGAATAATCCGAACAGCACCGGCCAGCTTCTCCTGCATATCATGCAGCGCGCGCATCAGTCGGCCGGTTTCATCCAGGGTGTTGGCGCGGATGGGCTGGCCCAAGTCGCCACGCGCCACGGTTTCCGCCACGGTGACGGCTTGAGCCAGCGGCACGGTAATCGACTGAGTGACCTTCCACGCAAAAAATCCGCCCAGCACGACGGCCAGGCCCGACAGCATCAGATTCATGCGACCCGCGCCGTCGATGACCTGCTGGCTGGCGGCGCCAGCGTCCACCATCTCGACAGATTGAATCCGGGATATCTCGATAATGCGGTCTTGCAGGCTGTCCAGAAGCGGCAGGGTTTCCTCCAGCAAGCGCTGGCGAGCGGCATCGCGCTCACCCCCCTTGAGCAGTGCGCCCACTCCCTGGAATGACTTCACATAGCGGCCGCGCACCTCTTCCAACTGCCGCAACTTCTGGCGTTCATCGTCGGTATGGAACAACGGCCGCATCGTGGCAAGCGCCTGATCAATGACTTTACGATTCGTGTCGATCCGGGCCAGCAACGTTTCGGCGGCGCGGGGGTCCGTGTTGACGATGAGCTCGAGGTTCGCGCGCGCATTGGCGCGCGTCGTCACATCAATGGTGCTGATGGCGTTCGCTTTGGTCCACGTTTCTTGCGTGATTGCCCGGTTGATGCTGCCGATGTGGGTCAACTCGTACTGAGACAGCCCAGTCAGCGCCAGTAATAGCGCGAGTACAACGCCAAATCCCAGCGTCAGCCGGGTGCCAATGGATAGGTTGCCAATAGTGAAGCGCGAGAGCATGAATTTGTATTACGTCTAAGGGAAAACCCGAGTATAAAATTCATGACACATTAAGCAACGATTTTGTAATGAAAGTTTGCGATTGAGCAATGGGACGGGATATTGTCTGGCTGCTTACTAACCGCCCCGGGGCGCTGCGAAATCAGCAATAATCCATTCACCCTGGCCCCGAGTGACGGCAGGCGTTCAGTTTTCGCTCCCACATCAACCGGTAGCGGGTGGGCTGTAGCGTACTCAGTGCGGAGTGTCTCAACGATGACACCGGAAACGCCAGACGACGATTTGGGTCGGACCCGCAGCCCCAGGCCACGCGATTTGCCCCAGGGCTTTCGGGCTGGATTGATTACGGCCATCACGGTATTGCTGGGTTTTTCGCTGGGTTTCCTGCGCTACTGGGGCTTCGACGCGCCGGGCAATTGGAGCGTGATGTCCGTGCTGCCGGGCGTGTTCTTGTTGCTCGCCATCCTGCTGCAGATAATCGCTCTTTACCGCGCCTTGCGTGTGGAGGATGAAGCCGAGGATGAATACCGGAAAACCGTGCGATGGTTCATCTCGTCGGCGATGCTGCTGTTGCTGGGTCTGACGGCGGCGTTGTGGGAAGTGGCGTGATAAGTCCATGCTGGCGCAGGCGGCCGTCTTTTTAGAAATCCTGCGCGCCGTTGCCGGCAGCGCTCGCGCTTCGGCGCCGCATGCTTGACTCCCGTATCCTTGAACCATGACGCCACGCCAGCTTCGTTATTTTCTTGAAATCGCCCGCAGCGGCAGTCTGTCGCTCGCCTCCGGCGCGCTGCGTATCGCGCAGCCCGCGCTCAGCCAGCACGTGGCGGTGCTGGAAAGCGAGTTGGGCGTGGCCCTGTTTGCGAGGCACGCCAAGGGCGTCACGCTGACGGCCGAAGGCAAGCGCTTGCAGCAGCGCGCTGCGTCCATCCTGGACCAGTTGGAATCGCTTAAAACCGATGTGCTGGGTTCAACGGGGAAACCGCGAGGACCGGTGCGGGTATGCCTGGCGCGGTCGTTGGCGCAGGTGGTGGCCGCGCCCTTGATACGGTACGTGGAACAGGAATATCCCGACATACGTCTATTGTTGTCGTCGGCGCTGTCCAGTCAGGTTCGCGCGGCGCTTGAGACGCGGCAGCTGGATGTGGCGCTGATGCCCAACGCGTTCGAATTGCCTGGCTTGTATTGCAAGCCGGTGTACGAAGAAGGGTTTTCGCTGTTCGGCCTGGAATCCATGTTCGGCCGGCCGGGAAAGACAATCGCGTTCTCGGAGATCGCGTCGCGGCCGCTGGTGGCGCCGGACCGAGATCACGATTTGCGCCGGCTGATCGAGCGCACGGCGGTGGACCAGGACTGCCCGTTGAACGTGAAATACGAGATCAACGATCCCGAACTGAATTTTGCCCTGGTGCGCGATGGCGTGGCGTTTGCGATCCTCCCCGACAGCGCAGTCCTGGAACTGGGACTGGGCGCCAACACCGTGGGCGCGCGGCGGCTGCTGCGCCCGCCTATCAAGCGGATGCAGTCCATCGTGCGCGTAGCGGAAAACGCACCCGGCAACGCGGTGCTGGCCGTGGAACTGGCGTTGCAGACCGTATTGCGGGCCTTGGTGGAAAACAAGGTGCTGCGCGGCACGCTGGTATATGAAAAAACTTATACAAAACGCAGATAAATAATATTTGTCTTCATGGCCGGCGCGACCGTACGCTACCTCCAAAATGGCGCACAGAAAACGCCGATACGGAGACAAGCATGCAAGTCCGACGCAGACAATTCCTGGGCGCTCTAGGCGCCGCCATGTGCTGTAGCGCGGTGCCGTTCACGCAAGCACGAGCCAATCCCCCCTTGCGCATGTTGGTCGGTTTCGCGCCGGGCGGTGCCGCCGACCTGGTGGCGCGTGCGCTGGCCGAAGGCATGCGTGCATCGGGCTACACCACCATCGTCGAAAACAAGGCGGGAGCGGGTGGGCGCATTGCAGTCGATTCGCTGTTGACCGCAGGAGCCGACGGCAATTCCGTGCTGTTCACGCCCTCTACGAACCTGACGCTGTACCCCCATCTGTACAAAGACCTGCGCTACACCACGGCGGATTTCACTCCGCTAGGCACGGCCTGTGAATTCGATTTCGCATTCGCGGTGGGCGCCAACAGTCCTGCCAGGACATTGCAGGAATTCCTGCAACTGGCGCAAAAGGACATGCGCATGGCGGTGTACGGCACGCCCGGCGCCGGGACCGTCATGAATTTCCTGGGCATCATGCTGGGGAGCGCCAGCAAAGTCCCCTTGACGCCCATCCCTTACAAGGGCGGATCGCCGGCGCTGGCCGACACCGTGGGCGGGACCTTGCCTGCGCTGATCACCACGCTGCCCAACCTGATTCCCATGCACAAGTCCGGCAAGATCCGAATCCTGGCCACGACGGGGTCGACGTCCTCGCCCGCGCTGCCAGACGTGCCCACGTTCGCCGCCGCCGGATATCCATCGCTGACAGTGGCCGAATATTTCACCTTGCTGGGCCACAAGGGTTTGCCCGACAGCCAGGCTCAGGCATTGACTGGCGCCGTGGCCAACGCCGTACGTTCGCCGGCCTTTGAAAAGGTCATGCAGCAGCAGTTCTTTGAAACCAAAATCACCGCGCCCGCCGCTTTGAAGCAGCAACTGGAACGTGAATACGTGTTCTGGGACCGGGTCGTCAAAGACAGCGGCTATCGCCCCGAGGCGTGACGCCGCGCGCGTGGCCGGCCTATTTTCAGGATGCACAAATGAAAGGCAAGAACATCGTCGTCATCATGTCCGATGAGCACAACCCCGAATTCATGGGCTGTTCTGGGCATCCGTTCATCAAGACCCCCCACCTGGACGCGCTGGCGGCGCGGGGTGTGCGGTTTCCAAACGCCTATACCCCCAGTCCGATCTGCGTGCCCGCACGGGCGGCGTTCGCCACGGGCCATCGTGTGCACCAGACGCGCCATTGGGACAACGCGATGCCGTACGTGGGTGATCCCGAAGGCTGGGGGCATGTGCTTCAGCGGCACGGCATCAACGTGGAAAGCATAGGCAAGCTGCACTACCGCAATGAAGAGGACCCGGTCGGTTTCGATGCCGAGCATATTCCCATGCATGTGGTGGGCGGGCACGGCATGGTGTGGGCGTCGATTCGCGATCCCTATTTGCCCGTGGCCGGCCGCAAGCGCATGCTTGGCGACCGCATCGGCATGGGCGAATCGCCTTATACGTCCTACGACCGCTCGGTGACCGGACGCACGCTGCAATGGCTGCGCGCGGCGGCCGGCCGTGACCAGCCCTTTGTGTTGTACGTGGGGCTGGTGGCCCCGCATTTTCCATTGATTGCGCCGCAGGAGTTCTTCACGCTGTACGAGGCCAGGCAGATTCCCCAGGCCAAGCTGCACCCAAAAAACGGCTACGAACGCCATCCCTGGGTGCAGGCCTATGCGGAATTCGAGCGCACCGAAGAAACGTTCCAGGGCGAGGACGAGCGCGTCAACGCCTTCCTGGCGTATTACGGGCTTTGCAGCTTCCTGGACAGCAACGTGGGCCTTATCGTGGACGAGCTTGCTACGTTGGGTCTGGCCGACTCAACCCACGTGGTCTATACGTCGGACCATGGCGACAACGTCGGCGCCCGTGGCCTGTGGGGCAAATCCACGCTGTATCAGGAAAGCGTGGGAATCCCCATGATATTGGCGGGTCCGGACGTGACGCCCACCGTTTGCGAGACGGCGGTGGATTTGCTGGATCTTTATCCGACGCTGTTGCAGGCCGTGGGCGTGGACCCGGCGCCGCATCAGGGCGGCCGGCCTGGAAAGTCCCTGTTCGACATCGCCCGCCAACCGGTCGACGCCAGCCGCGCGATCCTCAGCGAATACCATGCCGCCGGTAGCAACACGGCGGGCTTCATGCTGCGCAAGGGGCCTTGGAAGTATCACCACTATGTGCGCTTCCAGCCCGAGCTGTTCAACCTGGATTCGGACCCTGGCGAACTGCACGATCTGGCGGGCGACCCGGCTTATGCAAGCGTGCTGGCCGACATGAAGGCGGCGTTGTACGCAATCTGCAATCCGGAAGACGTGGACAGGCAGGCCAAGGCCGACCAAGCCGCGATGATCGAACGTTTGGGCGGCCCCGAAGCCGCCTCGATGATGGGCGCTAGCGGGGCAACGCCCGCACCCAAGGTGGAGCAAGCGGCATGACTGTGGATGCGCGGTATCTCAAAGACTGGAGCGGACTGACGCGGGGCGTGCCTGCCGAGGTGCACCGGCCCACGACCACGGACGAAGTGGCGGCTCTGGTTCGCGATGCCGATCAGCGAGGCCGCAAAATCACGATCCAGGGCGGGCTGACGGGCTTGGCTGGCGGCGCGGTGCCGGACGATGGCGACGTGGTCATCAACATGGAGCGCATGAATCGCATTGAATCCATCGACGAGGTGGAAGGGATCATGCAGGTGCAGGCGGGCGCCACCTTGCAACAGGTGCAGGAAGCCGCGGCATACGCGGGCTGGTTTTTCCCGTTGGACCTGGGCGCGCGCGGCACTTGCCAGGTCGGCGGCAACGCGGCCACCAACGCCGGCGGCACACAGGTTGTGCGCTACGGCACGATGCGCGATTCGGTGCTGGGGCTGGAAGCGGTCTTGCCCGATGGGTCGGTGGTGACATCGTTGACGCGCCTGGTCAAAAACAGTTCCGGCCTGGACTTGCGGTACCTGTTCATTGGGTCCGAAGGCACGCTAGGCGTGATCACCAGGCTGATCTTGCGCTTGCAGCCCGATCCGGGCGCGCCGGCTACGGCGTTGGTGCACGTGCCGGACACAGCGTCCATGGCCTTGTTGTTGCGCCATTTGAAAAAGACCTTAGGCCCGCAACTGACCGCCTATGAGTTCATGTCGGCGCAATTCCTGCAGCGCGCCGCGGCGCTGACAGGCGTGTCCTTGCCCTTGTCTGGCGACGCGCCATGGAGCGTGCTGATTCAAGCCAGCGGGCTGGTTGGCATGGACCCGCAGGTGGCGCTGGAGAGCACGCTGGAACAGGCGTTGGAGGCGGGCACGATCAGCGATTGCGCGGTGGCGTCCAGCTTGTCCGACGCGCAGAAATTCTGGCGGCTGCGGGAATGCATTCCCGAACTGTTGACGGCGCTCAAGCCCACGGTGAATTTCGACTGCGGCCTGCCCTGGACTGAAATGTCGGGCTTCGTGACCGAAGTCGAAGCGGCGCTGAAACAGAAATACCCAGATGCAGCGCACTTGTTCCTGGGGCATTTGGGCGACAACAACGTCCACATTCTGACGGGGCCGCACGACCCAGGCGAATGGCTGCACGTGGAAGAACTCGTGTACAGCGCGTTGCGAGGCCGGCAGGGGACCATCAGCGCCGAACACGGCATAGGTTTTCTAAAGAAACCGTTCCTGGGCTACACCCGCAGCGAAGGTGAAATCGCATTGCTGAAGCGGATAAAACATGCGCTGGACCCGAACAATACGCTGAACCCGGGACGGGTTGTTGATTGACGGGGGATGGGTCGGGTACGGGCCGTTGGCGCAGTTTCTCCTTCAAGCTGCGCCGTCAGGAGTCGATGGAAAGCGGTTCTTGGATCTACCCGTTTTCGATCCGGAACGGCCGTTCGACAGTTGCGTGTCTGGCAGGAAATCATGAATTGCTCTGCGCATAAGCGGTATGCGGAGATTGGTCCGCAAATATTTATTTATGGCGTCAATGCGTTGGAAACCCTGAGCCGCCCCGACATCGGCACCCTCCGTCATGCATTCACTTGCGTTGAACGTCGCCAGCGATCTTCCTGGCCGTCAGCGTCACAGTGAAAAACTCGTCAAGCTTATCGGCCGGAACGGCATCCAACTGGTTGCGTCCATAATCAGCATGCTGCCCGTTCTCGAAGCGAGGGTAATACCCTTTCCAGAAATAGCGCGTTTGTGTACCGCCCGCGAGCACGTCTTTCGCGGGCAGCCCGGCGACGAATCGCGTATCAGCGACGTCCGCCCGCGCCCGCAAGGTGACGCGGGCTTCTGTCAACGCCCAATGGCATACCTCGCGTCCGTAATAGTCCTCATCGAGCAGCATGTCGGCATACACGGTGCCCACGTAGTCGGTAGCGGATAGACGGGAAAGGCGGAACGGTTCGTGGCTGGACAAGGTCGGCACGTGGCCGGACAGGGCGTTGGATTTTCCACAGCGGGCGCCGTTGCTGGCGTCGAACTGCACCGTGCCCTCGACGACCGTGAACGGCGATTTGCCGTCGGCTGCTCCTGAGAGATCCGACGCGTTGGAAAGTGTCAGTCGTATCTCATAGGCCTGTGTCGGCGCAGGGTTCAGCTTGCGCAGCGGTGCCTTGGCGGGGCTGGTGGCGTAATTGGACCCGCACCCGGCGGTGACCAGAAGGACCAGCGTCGGCAATGCCCACCGTAAGGCAGGCGACGAGAAAGAGGGAAGGGCGCGCGGCAATGTCGATGTCTTCCTATGAGAGGTATTTAGTATCAAAGTTTGCCACGAAGTTGAAAGCACATTGCCTCTTCTGGCGATCATTCTTCCACACGGCGCTGATCGCATCGAATTTCTGGCGCACGTCGTCTGGCAAGGCGGTGTCGCGAGCGACCGGCGCCAGATCGCAGGCACCCGTCGGTCCGCAGAGCCGCCCGCAAGGCAGAACGGGCGAGCTCGGTCTGGCTTTGGCGCAATCGCAATGCGACGCGGGCGCGCCGGACTTTTGCGTGCGCCGCTGTTAGCCGCCGCTCGGAATCATCGACAGTTACCGTGCGACAGAACGCACCCGGACATTCCCCTCTCAGTGCCGCCGGGGCGGGGAGGGCGTATTGGGGGGATGATCCTATCGGCAAGCGAAAGACTGATGGAGTGCCTCGCTTACCAGCGGGCCGGCATTTTCCGCGAGACGGCTGGTCGGCAGCTTGGACAAGTAGCTGTACACCCTGTCCTTCAATTCGTGGGGAAGGACGCCGGTGGGGGTGCACCAGACCGTGCCTTGTGTCTGGTCGGCGATGCCGACGATGTAGGCCTGCGCATAGGAGGAAGCAAATTGGCGGCGAAGCGATGCATCGCGGACCTCCGAGGGCATTCGGCCTTCAAGGGCCGCAGCCAGTTCGGCACCAGTAAAGTGCCAGGTCCTGGTTCCCTGCGCCTGGCAGACCGCGCAGGCAGACATCATGATGACCAGTGCTAGTAGTCGCATTGGAAGTTTTCCCTCTTTGGCCCGACTGGCGGCCCTGTCGCGTGCATTCTGTGGTTCCTGCTGAACGCAGGTCCGGTTTCAAAGCTGGTCGAGTTGATCGCGCGGGTGGAACTCCGGATCCTCTTTGCCTTCCAGCATCGCGTCCACCATGGCCTCGAATGCGCGAGCGGCTTGGCCGAGTTCTTCGGACGCCAGGAATACGGAGCCGCCGTTTCCGGCGAGTTCCAGCGCAGCCACCGTTTCTCGTTCGTCTTCCTCGCCCCAGAGATAGTCGTGAACCACTGCAAGGCCACGACCATCCGCCTCGAAAAAATCGGCCGCTCCGCGCGCTATCGAAAAAAAAACGATGAGGTCGTAGAGGTTTTCGGAATAGGTCAGCGAGCCTGCGACGAAGTGCGTTCCTGTACGATCGTAGGCCGCAACTTTGATGTTCTCGGCCTGGGCGGATTTCAGGATGGCCCCCAGCGCCGCGCGGTTGTCCGGATGGCGAGCCAGCATGGCGTCGCATTCCGAAATGAGCCTGCCCAGATCCTGATTGCTGGAGGCAGCCAGATCCTTGCCCTCGGAAAGAGACCACTGCCCGCCGATGGAACGCCAGTCCGACCATCTTGATGCCGCCGGCGCCGGGGCAGCGAGCCATCTGGCAAGATTTTCGCGGGGTATCTGGAGCTTGAGAAAGGCGGAATAGGGTTCGGACATGGTAGCCATCGATTCTCAGGTTTTGGTCACTGTGCTTTTACCAAATAAGGGCGGTCAGGCCAACACTCGACAGGGTTCGTTCAATTGAGAGGCGGGTAGCGGGCGGATAGCTGCGACTTGGACGGCGCAAAGCAATGACCGTAATAAAGGTGCAATGGCTACGGCTGCGTCGTCAGCACGGCCTGCCGCACGATGTCGTAGACGGACAGGCCCGGCAGGCGTGAGAAGAAGGAGCTTCTATCAGCAGAAGGTTTCCAAGCAGACCACAGTGCCAGCACGGAAAGCTGCCCATTCTTCTAGGCGACGAGCGCCTCGATGCCGCCGGCGTCCCGGCCTTTTGTATCTTCGACGGAAAAGCGGAAGGTGCGCGCGGCAATCCCCTGGTCCCTTAATGTGCTGTCCTCTGCGGCTGTTTAGAATGCCGCTTTCGGATGTGCCACTGACGTTTGGATGTGGGAGCGAACCTTCCGACGAACGGCGCATGATGGCCGGGAGCGGTCCTCCCTGGAAGACCAAACGCGTTCAGCGCATCAATGTCTAGCTTGCCGTTGCGCATCACCTCGCCCAGGCCCATAAAAAGCGCCGTGGCGTCCATGCCGCGAAGGATCTGGATGAACTGCCTTGCCGGACGCTCCGTGATGTTGATGAACCGAAAGCACGGCGTACGGCACCCAATCTGGCGGCCCAAGGACCAGGTCGTCGACGGTGCCGATCTTTTCCTCTTGCTGTCGTAGACACTAGAGCCGCTCATCTTCGACGCGCGGTATCCGGCGTCCACCTTCGCAACAACGACTCGGACTTCGGTGACCGACTGCGG
>Ga0256790_1000412_pt1 | contig 14219 bp, 8 predicted proteins | sample MC6MC0941MT_FD_190206 | JGI IMG/M metagenome (GOLD analysis project Ga0256790, IMG submission 190206) | Metatranscriptome of enriched soil aggregate microbial communities from Iowa State University, Ames, United States - MC6-MC0941-MT... | ecosystem: Environmental > Terrestrial > Soil >... | reverse complement strand
TAAAACAGCATAAATTAAATAATTCTTTCCTGTAAAATACGAATGTTTGAATTGCACTTCAAATCCATCATTAGAAATTTGTAATTCATGTGGTCGCACACACAAAACTTCATTGCTGTTTAATCCTAAATAATTAGCAGGAATAATGTTTACATCGCCGGTTAATCGGGCAATGTATTCGTTTTTAGGATTTTCGTAAATATTTTGCGGTTTATCTTTTTCTATTAGATTTCCGTTTTGCAGAACTAATATTTCATCGGCATACATTAATGCTTCTTCGGGTGTGTGCGATGTAAAAAGAATAGTAATTCCTTTTTGTTTACAATATTGAAAAAGCTGTGTTGCCAATTTTCTTTTTTGAAAAGGATCAATGTGTGAAAAAGGTTCATCTAACAACAAAAATTCAGGTTCTAATGCTAACACTCGCGCTAAAGCGGTACGCTGCATTTGTCCGCCGCTTAAAAACTTGGCTTTAATGTTGGCAAATTCTGTCATATCGACCAATTCCAACAATTCATCAACTCGATTCTTTTTTTCTTTCAGATAGAAATTCGATAAAAATCTTCCCACATTTTCGACAACCGAAACAAAAGGCATCAAATCAAAATCCTGTGCCAAATATTTCATATAATCCATTCCGGGAACCAAATGATACGCTGGTCCTAAAATTTGTTTATCGTTCCAAAAAATCGAACCATAATTAGCATCCAACAAACCATAAACCAGTTTTAGTAAAGTAGATTTTCCGCTACCGCTGGCTCCGATTAATGCATACGAATTTCCTGCTTTAAGCTGAAAATTCACATCGCTTAAAACCTGACTGTGGTTGTACGAAAAAGAAAGTCGATTAACCTGCAACATAAAAAAAAAGGCGACCTAAGCCGCCTGTTAGTATAAAATTATAAACTTGCTATATAACGTTCGGCATCTAAAGCCGCGATACAACCCGATCCAGCTGCCGTAATTGCCTGGCGGTAATCCTTATCCTGCACATCACCACAAGCAAAAACGCCTGGAACGTTTGTTTTAGATGTTTTACCTTCGGTGATTAAATATCCAGTTTCGTCCATAGTTAACTGACCTGCAAAAATATCGGTATTTGGTTTATGACCAATCGCCACGAAAACTCCAGTAACAGCTACTTCTTTTTTCTCGCCGGTAACGTTATTCACCACACGAACTCCGTTTACAATTTGTCCATCGCCTAAAACCTCATCAATTTCGGTGCTCATTAAGATTTCAATGTTCGGAGTGTTTTTAACACGATCTTCCATGATTTTTGATGCACGGAATTTTTCAGATCTAACCAACATGGTAACTTTTTTACACAAATGCGATAAATAATGTGCTTCTTCACAAGCTGAATCTCCTGCACCTACAATAATTACTTCTTGATTACGGTAGAAAAATCCATCACAAACCGCGCAAGCCGATACACCACCGCCCATTTGCAGGTAATGTTGCTCAGAAGGAATTCCTAAATATTTTGCTGTTGCACCAGTTGAGATAATTACCGTTTTTGCGTGAATTTCAAAGGTATCGTTGATCCAAACTTTTTTAATTTCGCCCGATAAATCAACTTTGGTAGCAAAACCATCGCGAACATCGGTACCAAAACGTTTTGCCTGTGCTTGCAATTGCATCATCATTTCCGGTCCGGTTACTCCGTCTGGATATCCCGGAAAATTCTCAACTTCATTCGTTGTTGTTAATTGTCCGCCGGGTTGCATACCTTGATATAAAACAGGATTCATGTTAGCGCGTGCTGCGTAAATTGCTGCCGTATAACCTGCAGGTCCCGAACCTATGATAAGGCATTTTAGTGTTTCTATAGTTGTTGACATATTTCTGCTATTCTATTTTTTAAGATTACAAAAATATATATTTATGTATGGATATAAAAGAAAGTTACCTTTTAAATATCTATGGTATAATTGATTGTTGTTATAGTAGATATTTTTTTGAATTTTTTATACAAAATTATGTTATAAATAAAAATTTTATCTACATTTGCACTCGCAATTAAGGCTTTATCGGGGTGTAGCGTAGCCCGGTTATCGCGCCTGCTTTGGGAGCAGGAGGCCGCAGGTTCGAATCCTGCCACCCCGACTAAAGCCTTCTTAAACAAGAAGGCTTTTTTGTTTATATACTTTATACAAAAGTTTAAATGTTATCATTTCAAAAAAATATAAAACAAAAATACCAGTCTTGAAGAAGACTGGTATTTTCTTTAAAAAGATTTCTCTTTTCAATAATCACACGAATTTCTCTAAAAAGAAAAATTCATACACTTAACTAAAAACATTCAAAAAACTACTATCTATTATTAATATCTAATAAAGATCAATTTAAATCTGCTAGCGTTAAAGATGCTAAAAAAGCATCTTTTAATAACTAACACTTTTCTTTTTCATAATTAATTTGATAATAATAAAACAAACCCTGTACCAATCTAAAAAAGCTTGATTAATCGGGTATATAAACAACTTTATTTCTGCTTATTGTAGAAATAGGCGCAACTTATTGTAGATATTTTTCACAAAAACACAATTAAAAGTAATTTCAGTTAGTGGTTAAAGTATTTTGCAATAATTAAGTACATTTGTAAAAACAATAATAGAATGCTTATAATTGGTATAGCTGGCGGAACAGGAAGCGGTAAAACAACTGTTGTCCACCAGATTATGAATGAATTACCGGAAACCGAAGTGGGTATAATCTCACAAGATTCTTATTATAAAGCGAACGATCATTTGAATATGGATGAACGTGCGCTGATTAATTTTGATCATCCAAGAGCGATTGATTTCGATCTGCTTTGCTCGGATTTAAAAGAATTAAAGGCAGGTAAAAGCATTAACCAGCCGGTTTATTCGTTTGTACACCACAACAGAACCGATGATTATATTTTAACGCATCCGCGAAAAGTGATGATTGTTGAAGGAATTTTGATATTATCAAATCCAGAATTACGCAATTTGTTCGATATTAAAATTTTTGTTCATGCCGATTCAGACGAACGATTAATCAGAAGGTTAAAACGTGATATTGTAGAAAGAGGTCGCGATATGGACGAGGTTCTACAAAGGTATCAAACCACATTGAAACCAATGCACGAGCAGTTTATCGAACCATCAAAAGGGTATGCAGACATAATTATTCCTAACGATAAATACAACACCGTAGCTATTGATATTGTTCGAACGGTTATCAATAAAAAAATCAACGATTAAGAATGAAACAAAAAATCGCCGCCCTATTAATTAAATATCCGTTTTTAAAATGGGTTACCAACAGGTTTATTTTAGCAACCCTGTTTTTTGTTGTTTGGCTTTTGTTTTTTGATACCTATGCTTTTTACGATCACAGAACCATTGACCAGGAAATAAACAAGCTGGAAGAAAACCGAGATTATTATCAAACCGAAATTAACAGCGACGATAAAAACATTAGAAAACTGTACCGCAAGGAAGAAGTTGAACGATACGCCCGAGAAAAATATTACATGAAGCGCGAAAATGAAGACATTTATATTATTGACAGCGACAAAGAATATCCAACAGAAGAAACTAACTAACAAATCAATACAGCAATATGTTATTTAACGATTTTGAAAAAGTAACATCAAAACAATGGAAAAATCAGATTCAGTACGAATTAAAAGGTGCCGATTATAACGATACATTGGTTTGGGAAAGTTTAGAAGGCATTAAGGTTAAACCTTTCTATCATAACGATGAAGATGCTGTAACCACAGCTGTTTCTACACAAGTAACCAATTTTTCTATTGTTCAGGAAATTTATGTTTTCGATACTGAAAAATCAATCGCAAAAGCAAACGAAGTTTTAAAACGCGGTGCAGAAAGCATTCGTTTTATCATTCCTTCAAAAGAAATAAACGTTGTAAACATCATTAATCAATTACAGCAGCAGCCAAAAGCGGTTTATTTACAGTTGTTGTTTTTAGATGCCGATGTTGTAGAACAGATAAATAGCGAAGCTGCCAAATTACAGTTTGAAGTTTTTGTAATGATTGATCCAATTCATCAGTTAACATTCGATGGAAATTTTTATAAAGACGGAACTTCAGATTTTGAAGTGTTGAATAAAATCAACCAAAAGTCTAGCAACATTAACTGGTTAACCGTAAAAGCTACCACGTACCAAAATGCAGGTGCAAATATGGTTCAGCAGATTGCCTACACTTTGGCACATACGAACGAATATTTAAACCGAATTGAAAACTTCGATAAAAACATCACGGTTGAAGTTGCCGTTGGAGGAAATTATTTCTTTGAAATTGCCAAACTACGCGCTATCCGTTTGTCTTTAAATGCGTTGGCTGAAGCTTATTCGCCAAACATTACGTTCCATATTTTAGCAAAACCAACTCATCGCAACAAAACCATTTATGATTATAACGTAAATATGCTACGAACAACTACCGAGTGTATGAGTGCTGTTTTGGGCGGAGCCGATGCGGTTGAAAATATTGCATACGATGCTGTTTATCATAAAACAAACGAATTTGGTGACCGTATTTCAAGAAATCAGTTATTGATTTTAAAAGAAGAAAGTTATTTTGATAAAGTGAATAATCCTGCAGACGGAGCTTATTACATAGAAAGTTTAACGCAACAATTAGCTGAGAAAGGTTTGGAGCTTTTTAAAGATATAGAAAAAAACGGCGGATTAATTTCACAGTTGATTGAAGGAACCATTCAGCGAAAAATCAATGAAGCTGCTACAAAAGAACAAGAATTGTTCAATTCGGGTAAAGAAGTTTTATTGGGAACAAACAAATATCCAAATCCACAGGATAAAATGTCGCACGATTTGGAGTTGTATCCTTTTGTAAAACAAAATCCGCGTAAAACATTAATTACTCCGATCATTGAAAAACGTTTGGCAGAAGCTTTAGAACAAGAACGTTTAGCGTCAGAATAATTTTGTAACTTTCAGAAAAAGAAGATCATGGAAGCAATCAGAGAAATAGTAAAAGTAAAAAACCGTCAGGTAATTATTAATTTACCCGATGATTTTAATGCCGATGAAGTTGAAGTAATTATTCTTCCAAGTACTAAAGAATATCAAATTCCGCAATGGCAAATTGATGAAGTTAGAGAACGTAGCGAAAATTATTTAAAAAATCCGTCAAGCGCAACAGATTACGAGGATTTTTTAAAAGAAATTGAAGATGAGCTTTAACATTATAATTTTAGAAGATGCAAAAATTGATGTTCGTGAATGTATCAATTGGTATAAAAAAATCAATCCTATTCTTTCCAAAAGATTTGCTAACGCTTTTAACAACAGTATAAAAAAGATTAAAGAAAATCCATTTCAATACCAAATTAGATATGACGATGTTCGAATAATTTTATTAAAAACATTTCCATATCTTGTTCATTTCAGTGTTGATAATGACAAAATAGTGATTAAAGCTGTTCTTCATACATCGAGAAACAGTGAAATCAACAAATTATTTTAATTGCAAAAGCAATGAGAAAAAACATACAAAATATACAATTACCACATCAAAAGAAAACCGTAACAGATAACTTAAATTCTTTTGAAACAGCCGAAGGTATTCAGGTAAAGCAAACCTATACATTAGCCGATGTTGAAGAATTAGAGCACATTGGTTTTGGTGCCGGTTTTGCACCTAATTTACGTGGACCTTATGCCACCATGTACGTTCGTCGCCCTTGGACAGTTCGTCAGTACGCAGGTTTTTCAACTGCCGAAGAAAGTAATGCTTTTTACAGAAGAAATTTAGCTGCCGGACAAAAAGGACTTTCAGTAGCTTTTGATTTAGCTACACACCGCGGATACGATTCTGATCACGACCGTGTGGTAGGCGATGTTGGTAAAGCCGGTGTAGCGATTGATTCGGTGGAAGACATGAAGATTTTGTTCGATCAGATTCCGTTAGATGAAATGTCGGTTTCTATGACCATGAATGGTGCCGTTTTACCTATTATGGCTTTTTATATTGTAGCTGCAAAAGAACAGGGTGTCGATGAAAAATTACTTTCGGGAACAATTCAAAACGATATTTTAAAAGAGTTCATGGTGCGTAACACGTATATCTACCCACCTACTCCGTCAATGAAAATCATTGCAGATATTTTTGAATATACCAGTAGCAAAATGCCAAAATTCAACTCGATTTCTATTTCGGGTTACCACATGCAAGAAGCCGGCGCTACTGCTGATATTGAATTGGCTTACACTATTGCTGATGGATTGGAATACGTTCGAACAGGATTGGCAGCCGGAATGAAAGTGGATGAATTTGCTCCTCGTCTATCATTTTTCTGGGCAATTGGTATGAATCATTTTATGGAAATTGCTAAAATGCGTGCTGGTAGAATGATTTGGGCTAAATTGTTGCGTCAGTTTAATCCTGAATCAGATAAATCATTGGCATTGCGTACGCACTGTCAAACTTCGGGTTGGAGCTTAACCGAGCAGGATCCTTTTAACAATGTGGCTCGTACAGCAATCGAAGCTGCTGCTGCTGCTTTTGGTGGAACACAATCGTTACACACTAACGCGTTAGACGAAGCCATTGCCTTACCAACCGATTTTTCGGCTCGTATTGCCCGTAACACACAGATTTTCTTACAAGAAGAAACTAAAATCTGTAAAACGGTTGATCCGTGGGCAGGAAGCTATTATGTAGAAAGTTTGACTGCAGAAATTGCAGAAAAAGCATGGAAATTGATTGAAGAAGTAGAATCGTACGGTGGAATGACCAAAGCTATTGAAGCCGGAATTCCTAAAATGCGTATCGAAGAAGCTGCGGCCCGTAAACAGGCTCGTATCGATTCTGGTCAAGATATTATTGTGGGAGTTAATAAGTATCGACTGGAAAAAGAAGATCCGTTACAGATATTGGAAGTTGACAATCAGGTAGTTCGTCAGCAGCAAATCGAACGATTAAATACCATTAAAGCCATTCGTGATAACGATAAAGTGAAGCATAGCTTGGCAGCGTTAACAAATGCAGCAAAAACAGGCGAAGGTAATTTATTGGCAATAGCCGTTGAAGCAGCTGAAAACCGTGTTACATTAGGAGAAATTTCTGATGCATTGGAAGAAGTTTACGGCAGATACAAAGCACAAATTAAAACCATTAGTGGAGTGTATAATAAAGAAATTAAAACCGATGAAAATTTTGCAAAAGCAAAACAGCTTGCCGACGATTTTGCAAAAAAAGAAGGACGCCGTCCGCGTATTATGATTGCTAAAATGGGTCAGGATGGACACGATCGTGGTGCTAAAGTTGTTGCTACAGGTTATGCTGATGTTGGTTTTGATGTAGATATGGGTCCGTTGTTTCAAACCCCTGCCGAAGCTGCCAAACAAGCCGTTGAAAACGACGTGCATGTTTTAGGCGTTTCATCATTAGCTGCCGGTCATAAAACCTTGGTTCCGCAGGTTATTGAAGAATTAAAGAAATACGGTCGTGAAGATATTATGGTAATTGTTGGCGGAGTAATTCCTGCACAAGATTATCAATATTTGTTCGATTCAGGTGCAGTAGCCGTTTTTGGTCCCGGAACCAGAATTGCCGATGCTGCCATTACTATTTTAAATGTATTGTTAGATACAGAATAAAACAAAAACTCCAACCTTTCGGTTGGAGTTTTGTTATAAAATACTTCCTATAAAATTATCGTTTTCCATGGTTCGCCAAACCTCAACATTACTTATGTATTTGTCTTTGTAAGGCAGGCTTCGGCAGTTTAACTGAATTTTAGAAACCTTGTTTATATCGGTTAAAAAGTGGTTATCTTCCCAGAAATAGCAAAACAACGGCGGTTGATTTCTGTGTATCGATGTAAACTTACCAAACACCTTTACACGGTTTTTAACTTCTTGTTTCTTTAAGACTTCAAACGTATTTTTCTCATAATATGTTCTTATTATAATCAGTGAATTTTCGCTTTTATTATCCATCTTTTTGTAAGACTGTAAGTAAAAATCGGTCATTAATTTTTCGTTTACAAACTTGCTTGCAATATCAAATTCAAAAACAAACAACTGTTCTTTATTATTTAAATCGCGTTTGTCAAAATCTTTCGCCAGCAATAAAATTTCGTTCACTCCATTATAAAAATTGTACGAAACCAATATTTCATAATAGTTAATTTTTTTGCCTTCTTTATAGTAAAACCTAGGAAAAACCTGGTTAATTGTACCTGTTATTGTCATTAAATAATTTTCTAATATATTTTAGAATAATTCACAAAGATAGCGATTCTTACCATTGCATTGTTAAACTTACTCAACTTTTATGGTTTTACCGGCTGTGTGCCCAGTATGTTCCGGCGCATACATACTTTGAATGGTTGAAATACCGCTTGTAAAACTGCCCTCATTGTTTAAACGCACCTCATAATCAATCACATACCTACCTTTTGATAGATAATCGATAAAAAAGTTGGTGGCAGCATCGCGTGTTGATTCGTAATAACGCAGATTATTTTCGTATTTGTAGCCCGAAAGCACATCAACAGGTTCAAAAATTGCAGCACGCATATCTTTAATATAAATGAATTCCATATCTTTTTCGGCAAAAATTTCTAATCGAATAATTACTTTTTGTCCTAATTTAAGTTCGGTTTCGTTTGAAATTTCCTGTAATTTTTTGTCGGCATTTTCAATATAGAATTTTCTTGCAATTTTTAAGATTCCATTAGTAGCATCTTTCACCGCATTAAAATCTTCGAAATATTGCCAGTAAATTCCGCCAAAAACAGGTTTTTCGCTTTTGTTTTTTATCGATATTTTACCAAAATCGTTTGTGATTTCTTCGGCTTTCCATTGATAAGTCTGGTATCCTAACAAATCATCGGATTTATTTTCTACGGTTTCACTTGTTTTTATGGTTTGATTTCCTAGTGAAACAATCGCTTTATCTGAAGTCGCAAGTTCGGTTGAATTTGATAACAACAGTGCATAAATTGCCGATGTAGTTGCCTTTGTTGTACCCCAGTCTTTATTTAATTTCTGACTTAACAACCACGCATTTAATTTTTGAAGAGTAGTTTCGTTATTCTCCATTTCTTTAAAAGCCTCGATAATTAACGCCTGAACTTCGGCTGCATTGTAATTGTAATAATTTTTACTGTTATTTTCTTTCCAATACATTCCGTAGGTTTCATCGATCACCGCACTTTCATTCAACTGATTTAAAATTTGTTTCGCCCAAGTAACATCGCCTTTTCTATTTAAAACTATTGCCAATTTCGCTTTGTTGTGAAGCGATAATTCTACCCAATTCTTTTTTAGATCGATAAAATTCTGATCTAATTGTTTAGAAACATCAGCAGGAATTGCAAAATCTTTCGAATAGTAACTTTTCACAAAAGCATAATTAATCGCACTGTGATTAGAAAATGTTTTGTTTGGTGTTTTCAGTTGATCCTGCATTTTAACATCGATATAACGGTGAGCTTTGTTCACGATATTTTTCACATCGGTTTCATTGAAATGCGAAACACCCAATTTATCTAATTGAGCCGCGGTAACCAAAATGTGCTGTGTTATATAATCGTTTTCAAATCCGCCAGAAAACCATCCAAATCCACCTGATGCATTCTGGCGTTCCCCTAAGGTTTTTAAAATTTCATCAGCTTCTTTTTTCAATCTATCTAAATCAAAATACGATGCCAACCGTGCTTTCTTTTCTTCGTTCGAAACCAAATCTTTCATCCACGGAGTTTCCTGAAGCATCAATTCTTTCAATTCTTCATTATCTTCTATTTTGGATTTTGGATTTTTCTTCCATTCAGATATTAAATCTTTAATCGTCGGATTTTTTTCCAACACATGCATCGCTAACACATCGGCAAAATACTTGGCAAAAATCTGTTCGTTGCACGTATGCTGAAAATCGTACAAATAAGGCAACGACTGCATGGTTAACCAAGTAGCATTATGCGAAATTTCGACCACAAACTGATGGTTTTTCAACGTTTGCGAATTGTTGGTTATTAAATTATGCAGTCTATAATCTTTATTTTGATTACCCAACTGCCAAATCGGAGCCGTTTCGGTAATCAACGTTCTATTGGTTAAAACTGGAATAACGCTTTCTTCTCCATCGGTAAAATTGCCTGCTTTTACAGAAATACGGTATTGCAAACCTTCAATTTCTTTAGGAATTTCAACCGACCAACTAACGGTATTTGCACTTAATCCGTCTATTGTTGTTGGAACCAACTTATCTGTTTTAATGATTTTATCGGTTAAATCTTCACCGCTAACGGTATTAAACAAACGTAAAACAGCAGTAGCCTGCAACGGAGCATTGGTGGTATTGCTTACCCGCGCTTTTAAAACAACCACATCAGTCTCACGAACAAAACGCGGCATATTCGGCTGGATCATTACGTCTTTTTGGGTGGTAACATTATAATCAAAATATGCCAATTCACTTTTATTATTATGAGCTATAGCTCGAAATTTCCATTCCGTTAAACTTTCCGGTGCGTTAAATTCTACTTCAAAAGAACCTTTATTTGAAATTTTTAAATGCGGATAAAAGAACGCTGTTTCTTGTAGTTTTTTACGTAAAATAACATCTTCATGGTTGTTTTCTGCTTTTTTTGTGGTAATCATTATAGCTCCATTTGTACCTCGATTTCCATAGATAGCAGTAGCCCCAATGTCTGTATAAGCTGTAATTTTAGCGATATCCACCTCGTTTAAATCTATTCTATCCAAAGAAACCGGAATGCCATCAATTAAAATTAAAGGTCGTACTTCATTAGTTGTATGAATTATTAAACGATTATAGCCTTGGAGTTCACTCTTTTGAGAAGAAACATTTAAGTTAGTAAATGTTTGTCTTAACATTTTTATATAATCTTCTCGTACTTCCTTAAATTGTTCATCGTAAATTTTTATAGGAACATTTGGATTATTATCAATATAGGTTCTATAAGTATCAACAGTTATTCCTTCGAGAAAAGCACTTTCAATTGAAAACATCTCAATAATATCACCACGAGAAACAATATTTTTACCAAAAAGCCTTAATGTAATAAAATCTTCATGTTGTAAAGTGATTTCATCCATTGGTTTGGCTTCAATATTAAACGCACCAAATTGGTTGGTAAAAACATGTTTACCCGTAGTTACATTTGTAATTTTAACGTTAGGCATGTAGTCACCAGAATCATCAACAACATTAGAACTTACGAAACCTTCTTTTTGTTTATTGGTAACTTGGCTTTTTAAAAACTTGTCGTATTCAATTTTACGTTCGTAGTTGCCATAACCAAACCAATTTAATGTGTTAAACAAAGTATGGTTACCAAATTCTAAATTATCAAAATGTTGATAATATTGAAAACCGATGATTGAATAATTAACTGATTCATCATAAGTTATTTTTGGAAGATCATATCTTGACTTAATTGTATGTGATCTTGAGAAATCCCAATACGATAGGTTTTCATTTTCGACTAATTTATCTAAAGATACATCGTACATACTTGCAAGGACTTCGCCATTAAAAGTATTTTTAGATGGTGATGTAATTTTGAATTTCCAATGATACGGTTGAGATGGTATTAATTTATTATTGATTTGTTCTGAATTTACAACCCAATTATTTGCATTGGTAATGCGATAAGGTAGTTCAATGTACTGCTGATAAATTCTATTGTCATATACATAGTGATATTGAATTTGAACAGGACGTATAAGTGATTTAAAATCTATTTCATCAAAAACAATTTTTGATTTACCTTTTTTAACCTGAAAATTTTTCTCTTTAAAATTTCCTTTAGCATCTATAACTTCTATAACAACAAATACATCGTCAAATTCTGATAAACTATTTAAAACCAGCTTATTTTCTTTATTACTTTCGTCGTTATTAATAGAAAGATGAACAATTTCTTCACTGTACTTATATTTTTCGCGAAATTGAAGCGTAATACTTTTTCTAATAGGAAAATTGTATTGATATTCTTCATGAGGATAAAAAAGTACTTCATAATAACCCGATTTCCAATCATTAGTAGGTATTGTTATTTCAGTATCACCATCAATTTCAATTTCTTTACTGTAAACTTCTGGTTTTTCTGTTTGTGAATTGCTTATAAAATCTTCATAGGGAAACAGCTGTTTGAACGTAGCTTCGTTAAGTAATTGATTTGCTGGGGCCGGCCATAAACGCTTTTTAAAATAGGATTCGTAATCATTTGTAAAGATAATTTTTAAAGTTCCGGTTACTTTTTGCGGTTTGCCATTTGCTGTTTTAGCAGATAGATTTATTAATGCCGGAACGGTATCCTCCAAATAATCTACCATATTCATTTTAATATCTAAATCGTTATACGAGTAATGCAAATTTTTTGTTGTAGTGTGTACTTCGCCTGTTTCATCTTGCACAGTTATTTCAAAAGAATAAGTATGATATGGTTTATTTTCTCTTTGATCTTTATCTGAAAAAACGCCCTTAAACGGAATTTCAAATGATCCACCGGCTTTCGTATAGGTTATAATTTCCGGATAATCTATCGTTTCGCTATTAAACTTTAAATAGGCTTTAGATACTGTAATTTTTGCAGTAACTTTTGCGTTTACGATAGGAGATTTGGCAAATGAAGTTGCCTTTCCTTCTAACAAAAATGACTTATCTTGTATTATAGTTTCGGTAAAATTATTTATTGACACCTGAAAAGTTGGTCGTTTATATTCTTCTACCCATATATCAAATTCTTCTTTATAAAAATCTGTATCTTTCCATAATTCTTTTTCAGCATCAGTAAGATTGTCGGGTTTTTCCAAATAGATTTTGCATCGACCTAATGAAACTTTTTGCGGAATTTTAAAACTTCCTGAAAAACTACCTAACTCATTTGTAGTAACATCAACTTTATAGATTCCATCGTGAGAATTATCTTCAACAATCAAGATAAATCGAGTGTTTTTAAGCACGTCCGATAGTTTATATTCATATTCATTAAAAACAATTCCTTTAAAATTAACTTCATTATTTGGTCTGTATAAACCTCTGTCGGTAAAAATTTTATATTCTATTTGTATATTATCATCCTCTTTATTTTCGTCATCGGTTTCATAATAATAATTAAAATTCCGTAAAGAAAACGTTTCAGAATGAATGTAATTGTCGGTAAAAACTTCTAATGCAAAGGTGCTGTAATTGTATCGATCTATTTCTTTTATAAGCTTAGGCTTTTTCTTACTAATTTTCCCTTCATTGTTTGTTGTAAATCTTTTTCCATTAATTTTTACTTTTGTGTTTTTTAAAGGTTTACCGGTTGTTCTATCATAAAATAAAAATTCAATTACACGATCCTTATTTTTGTTAATTACTGCTACATTGCTTACTTTAAACTTTACAAAATTTGCATTGTTAATAGTATCGTTTTTAGTAAAATCATGCTCATTGTAAGCTAAAATATAATTACCTTGTTGTTGTTTATCAATGAAAATTTCTGTAGAATTTTCTACATATTTTTGGAAATTTCGCATAGGAAAAAAGTTAATAACTTGTTTCAAATTATTCTGCTTTCTATATTCATTAAAATCTAGCGTATTATCTATAGAATTAAAAATTTTGTTGTTAGGTACCTCATATAAAGCAGCGTATAGTGTATCAATATTTCGGTAATTAGCCAAAATTTTTATATACTCATTACTATGCGCATATTCTGGAGCAATTAATGAAATACTTTTTCTATGAATTTCGTTTTTCAATTTCTGCGCATCGTTTACTATAAATTCATCAGGTTTTTTTTCTAATAAAGCATTTATCAATTCGTTAGCTTTCACAAAACTTTCCTCAGTTCTATTGTGAAGGTAAGAAGACGCAATATCAAACCATACCTTATCTATAAAAAGTTTTGTTTTTGCATTTTCAATAAAGTAATCATTTAATTGATACCGAGCCTCTTCATTAATACGAAAACCATAATTTTTTAATCTGGTATATCTTATTTTATCAAAAAGATAATCATTTTGTTTATTAAGATAATGTTTCTCTAATTTTTGATAAAGATTTATTGCTTGAACTCCTTCCCCGGAAAAGTTGTATTGATAAAATTGATCTGTTAAATCTAAAATATGATTAGGTATAGTATAATTATCTTCTGATGATGTTAAACCCTCATTTTCTAATGAATGATAAAGATTTATCCATTCCATTGCGAAAAACTCAAAATATGTTT
>Ga0256790_1000402_pt1 | contig 14319 bp, 15 predicted proteins | sample MC6MC0941MT_FD_190206 | JGI IMG/M metagenome (GOLD analysis project Ga0256790, IMG submission 190206) | Metatranscriptome of enriched soil aggregate microbial communities from Iowa State University, Ames, United States - MC6-MC0941-MT... | ecosystem: Environmental > Terrestrial > Soil >... | reverse complement strand
TTCTGATCTTAAACAAACTATTCAAAATAATAATTTAAGGTATATTGATTGGCAAAGTAATCGCGGAGGAACTCCTTCTTATTTAGATAGTACCGATTTCGATAAAATAATTAGTCGTGATTATCTGTTTGCTCGTAAATTTGACGATAAATCGTCAGAACAATTAAAAGCTTTACTTATATCTAAAAATAAGTAAACTAATACTCTTTTGTATTTTCGTGATGCAGGTAAATTTTGCCGTATTTTTTATACCAAAACCATAATCCGAAGATAGATAAAAACACTACTAATAATGTTTGGTCGATCTTTTTCCAGCGGTCAAACAACTGGCTGCTCCACACAACAAACAATGCACTTAACGAAGCCGCAAGATGTACCAACTGAATAATCATATAGATACGGTATTTTTCGTTCATATAAAAAACCGTGTCGTGGAATAAAAATATTCCCAATATGTATCCAACCAACAAAACAGTCAGTACAATTAACAACCATTTTATAACTTTTAATAAAGTTTTCATAGAGGATGATAATTAAAATCGAGCAAAATTAATTAAATATTCCGTTCAACAAACGTTTGTGCAAAAATAAGTTATCGGTAAAAAGAAAAACGAAGGAACCCCTCGTTTTTCAATAAAAATAATCCAATAAAATAAATCTATAATTTAATATTTTTTATAAAATTTTCATAAAGATAATAAAATTATCTATAAAAAATACATTTGTTTAAATATTTACTAAAATTCAGGAGCTAGTTCAATTCGCAAGCCCTCAATCTCTGGTGTTATAGGAATTTGGCAACCTAAACGGCTGTTTTCTTTTACATTAAAAGCCTCCCAAAGCATGGCTTCTTCATCCGGATTTTTCTCAACCAAACTAACCTCTTCCTCGTTTAACACATAGCATTGGCAAGATGCACACATTGCCATACCGCCACAAATACCAATGGTTCCTTCTTCGGCTAATTCGTAAGCACGCACCAGTTCCATTACACTCATGTTCATATCGGTAGGTGCATCAACCGTATGCTCTGCTCCTTCTCTATCTATAATTGTTATTTTAATATCGCTCATAATCTGCATTTTTGCAAAGATACTAATTAAAAAAAGCATTAAGAATTTTAGCAAGATTAATTAAGATGCATACATTTACAAAAAAATGTTGAACTAAATTCTTGTTATGAGAAATTACTTGTTAGGGTTTTGTAGCTGTTTGTCGGTAACTGTTTGGGCACAAAATGTGTCATGTGAAGAAAAAGTAAAAACGCTACTGATTGATAAAATTAAAGACTATCCTTCAAACCAGTTGATTCCTTATTATTCTGAAAACGATGGTAAATGGGGTTATTTCGATAGAAAATCAAAAAGAAAAATTACCGAACCTGTTTTACGAGATGCTGCTTTTTTTCATCCACATATAAATTTGTACTATAGTTTAGAAACCAACGGACAAGAAAACGGTTGTACCGGCAAAATTATGGGCAGTAAGGAAAACTACCAACTCGAAAATATTTATGAAAGCGATTAGCAAATTTACGAAGTAATGATGCCGCCCGAAAGTATGGTTAAGAAAACCTTTAAAGATAAAGTTGACAGTACAATTGGTGGTCTTCAAGTTGATGAAAAAGGAAAACTAACGACTTTTAACCCGAAATTTTATGATGTCGAAAAAGATCAGTCTAATATTTTTGATATTTTTCAGTTTAAGAACAACCATTATGCAATTGTAAGTATTAAAGATAATAATGGATCATTTTACCAAGTAATCAACCAAAAAGGAGAAACTTTTTCTGGGTTTGAAAGGTTGAAGAATTATCCACACCGAAAACAAAGTTATACTCACGAAAACGATTTGTGGTTTTTGATTGCAACAAGTGACAATCAATTTCTATTCAAGTCTTTATTTAAAGGAAAACAGTTTGCTGATATATTTGACAATACCGATAATTGGGAAAATTTTGCTCAAACTATTGCCTACGCTGTTATGAGTACCAATAACAAAAAAGGAGTTTTAGATCTTACCATCATGAAGTGGAAAGTTAAACCTGCAGCAAGTAATGATTTTTGGTATTTAAACTATTCTTCGTTGGAACCATTGGCAATTAATTACGATAAAGATGAATATTCGTACAATTCAACCATCATAATTCCTACAGACATGATTAAAAAGAATAGGAAAAACACCCATATCTACCTTCAAAATTCTAAAAATTCTTTTTATGATTTAAAGATGAAGCTATATGAACCGAAATATTAAAACATAAAAAACGAGCTTTATAAAAAGCTCGTTTTTTTATTAAACTACCACGTCGAAAAAAGAAGTTAATTCTTCGAACGAATATTGTTTGGTATCAATATCCTTAATAATTCTACCGCGTTCAAAACACACAATTCTGTCCGAAATTTCAAACGTATGATTCAAATCGTGGCTTGAAACCAATAAGGTTGTTTGTTTGGTATCGGCAATATTTCGTAAAATCTTTTTTAAACGAATTTGTGTTGTTGGGTCTAAATTAGCAAAAGGCTCATCTAAAATTACCACTTTAGGATTTCCAATTAAAGTTCCAATAATTCCTACTTTCTTTTGATTTCCTTTTGAAAGATCGCGGATAAACTTGTTTTTACCTAAAATTTCATTGTTAAAGAAATCCGCATACGTTAGTAAAAAAGCATCAACCTGTTGTTTGGTCTGATTGCGCAATTCGCCTAAAAAGTAAAAATATTCTTCGCAGGTTAAATATCCAATTAAAAAACTATCGTCTAAAAATGCGGTGGTAAACGTTTTCCAGTCTTCGTTTTTGTTCACAATAACGTTGTTGGTTTTAATAAAACCTTGCGTTGGTTCAATTAAATCTAACAACAGACTGAAAAAAGTGGTTTTTCCGGCACCGTTGTTACCTACCAAACCAAAACTTTGTCCAACCGGAATTTCTAATCCCTGTATATCTAAAACAGTATTTCCGTCGTATATCTTCTTTAAATTTTCAACTTGTATCATAACTATTTGTAAGCTTTTATGGTTTTATATTTTTGTGATTTGTATAGATTTTCTATTAAATTGAACATTGGCTTTTTAAGTAAAATTCCTACTAAGCCAATTGCTACGAAAACGATCATTGCAGTATTAAAAGGTAATAGTTTTGTTAGAACAAAATACAATAACATAGGAATTGCAATGGTTGGAATACTTAAAAGTAAGGTTTGAACGTTGAATGCCTTGGTATCGCCAAATGCGTTTTTATTGCTTGACAGATCGATTTTCGAACGAACAAACGCTCCTGTTATTAATGATAAGTAACAGTTCCAACCAATGTTGTAAAATCCGACTGCCACAATGATCAAATAGGTTTGCAATCCAAAAAACAGATAGAAACTTGCCAGTATGATTGAAACCAATGTTCCTAAAACCATTACCAACCATTTTGATTCTAAATACGTTCGGTACGGAATATTCTGCGTCATCATTAACGGGTAATAACTACTGTCCCAACTTGGCACATACTGACCGAAAAGCATCATAAATCCGCCAGTAATCATTATGGCTGCCAGTATGGTAAAAAAGGTATTGGTTTTATACATATCCATTGTAAAGAATATCAAACCATACAATAAAAACAAAGCACTCATCATTAAAACGGTACGTGTTCGTTTGTTACGGGTTAGTAGTTTTAAATCTAACTTTAAAAACGGAGCCAATCTTCCAAAGCGGTTTAAAAAGTTTAAATCGTAGTATTTGTAAGTTTCTTTTTTAACAACTACGGCGCTATCTAACGATAAATTTTTAAAGTAAAAACGGTAACACGCCACAAGTAATGCGATTAAGTATGCTGCTACAACTACTATTAAAAACGGATAGTTGTAAAGCGCTTCAAAAAAATATTTGGTGTAAGCGGTAACTTCTACGTATTTAAAGAAATCTAATGCCAGAACAGCCGCAAAAACCACTAAAAAAGGCAATGCAAATTTAGTTACATGGTTTAAAAGTTGTACCAAAAAATTATTTGCCAACAGAAACAATGTAAACGTTAAAGCAAACAGAAAACTTGTTACAAAACCTACTTTATAATCTAAAGCCAGTACTAACAAAAGCGCAACACCCATAAACAGGTTTACAAAGTTAAAAAACGACAATGAAGATTTGGTAAGGCAGTAGTTTACAATTGTTTTTTTACGAACGTTCTGTATCAGCAAAGGTTTTACCAAAGTAGTCGGCATTTTTTGAAAGAAGTAGCGAATTACCAGATCGCCCAACCATAAATAAACAGCGTATTTAAAAAAGCCCTGAAACGGATCCATTCCTTCTTCTTCGGCTAGTTTAAATAAACCCGCACTCATTGCGGTCATTATAATTAAATAGCAAAGCCCGAAATAGCCTTTACCAATTGCCATTATTATACTTTGCGCCATGCCGCCTTTACGCTTCATGCCTTTCCATTCTAAATTGGCGAGTTGTTTAAATGTCATACTGCTTTTTATTTAGTAAGTACTGTTTTTAACAAAATGTTACAAAAAAAGAGTATGTTTTTTGAACATACTCTTTTTATTTTTTAGATCGATTGATTAATCAATGGCTTTTACAACTGCTTTTTCAGCTTCTTTACGTGTTCCGTCGAAACCGTCGATACCAGAAACTGTGGTGTATTTCAACACATATTTTTTTCCAGGATTTATTCGGTTATAAACACTTTGACACATTAAAGTAGCTTCGTGAAATCCACATAAAATCAACTTTAATTTACCTGGATACGTATTAATATCGCCAATGGCATAAACACCTTCTATATTGGTTTGATAATCTAACGCGTTGTTTACTTTAATGGCATTTTTTTCGATTTCTAATCCCCAGTTTGCAATAGGTCCCAGCTTTGGAGTTAATCCAAACAATGGAATAAAATAATCGGTTTTAATAATTCGGGTAGATATACCGCCGTCAAAAGACAAGGTTACGGCTTCTACATGTTCGTTTCCGTGAATTTCGGTCACTTCGGCAGGCGTTATCAAATTGATTTTCCCCTGATGTTTTAATTCCTGCGCTTTTTCTACAGAATCTAACGCTCCGCGGAACTCGTTCCTTCTGTGAACCAACGTCACGCTTTTGGCAACATCGCTTAAAAAGATACTCCAATCTAAAGCAGAATCACCACCACCGCTTATCACGATGTTTTTGTCTCTGAATTGTTCCGGATTTTTAACAAAATACTCAACACCTTTATCTTCGTAAAAACTCAATCCTTCAATAATAGGTTTTCTTGGCTCAAAACTACCCAAACCACCTGCAATCGCAACAGCTTTGGCATGATGTTTTGTTCCTTTGTTTGTAGTTACTATAAAAGTTCCATCTTCTAACTTATCAATACTTTCGGCAACTTCGTTTAAGGTAAAACCAGGTTCAAACTGCTTGATTTGTTCCATCAAATTATCGATCAATTCGGCAGCGCCAACCGACGGATAGCCCGGAATATCGAAAATTGGCTTTTTGGGATATAACTCTGTTAATTGTCCGCCAGGTTGCGGAAGTCCGTCAATTATATGACAGCGTAATTTTAATAATCCGGCTTCGAACACAGCAAAAAGTCCTGTTGGTCCGGCACCGATTATTAATATATCAGTTTCAATCATAAAAGTAAAATTTATATAAAATTAAAGAGCTATAAGCACAAAAAAAGTGATAAATATCATTCATCACTAATTTGCTTATAGTTTATTAAAACACCGAAATGTTTTCTACTGTTTCTATTTCAGGTGCAAATTTTTTAATGGTGGTTTCCACACCCGCTTTCAACGTCATTTGGTTGATTTTGCATGATGTACAGGCACCTTCTAAACGCACTTTAACATATTTGTCGTCTTCAATAGAAATTAAGCTGATATCACCACCGTCTGATTTTAAGAACGGGCGGATTTCCTCTAACGCTTTTTCTACATTTTGTCTTATTGTTTCTGAAGCCATATTTTTTAAAATTGATGTAAAACAATCAATATTTTTAGTAATTATTTTTTTGCAGGAGAACAACCTGCCATTGTTGTAATTTTAACTGCTTCGGTTGGCGGAAGCGATTTGTTTCTTAAAACGGTTTGCGATACTACATTTTTAGCAATTTCTACGAAAGCATCAGCTACAACAGATTTTTCCTGCAATGCTGCCGGACGTCCGTAATCGCCTGCTTCGCGAATGCTTTGTACAATTGGTACTTCGCCTAAAAACGGAACGTCTAAATCTAATGCAAGATTCTTTGCTCCTTCTTGACCGAAAATATAATATTTATTTTCCGGTAATTCTTCCGGAATAAAATACGCCATGTTTTCAATGATACCCAAAACCGGCACATTGATGCTTTCTGCCATAAACATTGATACTCCTTTTCTTGCATCTGCCAACGCAACTGCCTGCGGTGTACTTACTACAACTGCACCCGTAATTGGCAACGACTGTAATAATGATAAGTGAATATCGCCCGTTCCTGGTGGTAAATCTAAAAGTAAAAAGTCTAATTCGCCCCAATCTGCATCAAAAATCATTTGGTTTAATGCTTTAGAAGCCATTGGACCGCGCCAGATTACTGCCTGATCAGGACTTGTAAAAAATCCGATCGATAATAATTCTACTCCGTAACTTACAATCGGTTTCATTTTCGATTTTCCGTCTACATCAACCGAAACAGGTTTCGATTTCTCCACATCGAACATAATCGGCATCGATGGTCCGTAAATATCGGCATCCAAAACACCTACTTTAAAGCCCATATTAGCTAAAGTAACCGCCAAATTTGCTGTTATTGTTGATTTACCTACACCGCCTTTACCAGACGATACTGCGATGATATTACTGATTCCTGGAATTGATTTTCCTTTGATTTCTGGTTTCTCCGGAGTTTCAACCTTAATATTTACTTTTACTTTTGCCTTATCGTAGATTTTTTCGTGAATAACTTTCATAATATCCACTTCGGCACGTTTCTTAATATGTAAAGCCGGTGTGTGTAAGGTAACATCAACCACCACTTCGTCGCCAAAAGTCATTACGTTTTGTACCGCACCGCTTTCAACCATATTTTTACCTTCGCCTGCAACAGAAATAGTTTCTAAAGCAGTTAATATCTCTTTTCTGTCTAATTTCATTTTTTGTATCTTAATAAAGCTGTTTAAAAACCTGTTGGTAAACAACTTATGTAGAATTATTTTAAATTACAAAGATAACACGAATTTATGATACTTTAAAGTTAATGATTTAATAAATTATGTTTGATGTTTTACGCTAGGTGAACGATGTTAATTAAATAAAAAGTTTTACAGGCAGTGTGGTCTTTATTTAAAAATAGCTGTAATTTTATAAAAACAAAAATTGAAATTATGGCACAGATAACATTTAAAGGAAACCAAATTCATACAGCAGGAAATTTACCTGAAATTGGCGCAACAGCTCCGGATTTTAAATTAACAGCAAGCGATTTATCTGAAAAATCGTTAAGCGATTACAAAGGAAAAAATGTGGTTTTAAACATTTTCCCAAGTGTTGATACAGGTGTTTGTGCACAATCGGTACGCACATTCAACAAAGAAGTTTCGGCAGTAGATAATACGGTTGTTTTATGTATTTCTAAAGATTTACCTTTTGCATTAAACCGTTTTTGCGCGGCAGAAGGCTTACAAAATGTAGAAACATTATCGGATTTTAAAAGTGAAGATTTTATAAACGCTTACGGAGTTAAAATGACTGACGGACCTTTAAACGGATTAATGAGTCGTGCGGTAGTTGTTATTAACCCAGAAGGAAAAGTGGTTTACAACGAGCAAGTTCCTGAAATTACTCAAGAACCAGATTACAACCATGCAATTAATGCTTTGAAGTAAAAACTGCTTTTTGTATATAAAAACATCGCCAAAGTTTAAAACTTTGGCGATGTTTTTTAGTTATAATTTTTCAAGGTTCCCAAAAATGATCACTAAAATTCTGAACCGTATTTTCTTTGATTTTCACTCCTTCATTTTCCAACAACTGCTGCATTAAATTTGTTCCTTGAAAATGATGTTTACCTGTTAGCAATCCTTTGCGATTTACTACTCTGTGTGCCGGAACATCTTCGTGCATGCCAGAAGCATTCAAGGCATAACCAACCATTCGTGCAGATTTTGGTGCACCTATCTTTTTTGCAATGGCTCCGTAAGTTGTAATTTTTCCATATGGAATCTGTTTTACAACTTCATAAACTCGCTGAAAAAAATCTTTCTCCATCATTTATAAAACAGTTTACAAAGGTTTATAAGTGTAATGACTCCCGTAATACAACCCAGTATTTTATTAATGTTTTTTAAAATAAAATTGTCTTTAACGGTTTTGTTTTTAAACAGATTTATATAAAACATAAAGGCTAAAAACGCACCAATTAAAACACCAACTGTAAATAAAATATTACTTATATAGTTTACGGTGTACAAATTATTGTTTAGAACGGTAATGGTTATAAACACGTAATAAAATATAGGAAAAACGTTTATCAGTGCCAATAATATTCCTTGGGTAAAGCGTTTTCTTTTTCGAGTAGTCTCTACCGAAATATCTTTCTTTTTCTTTGGTTTCGCAACAAAAAAATATATCGTAAGCACCAGAAAAACCATAAAACCAATTTCGCGCAGAATGTTTGTTATAAAAACACTTTGATCAATAATTTTAGCAAAAAAAACTGCCAGATACGTTTGCAGGGCAATAATAATAAATGTGCCCAACATAAAGCTGTAGGCGTTTTTCATTCCTTCCTTTTTAGAAATTTTTACTACCGTGGCATTTAAAATACCAGGCAGCAAAGTTCCAAACACAGAAGCGCCAAGCCCTGTTAAAAAAGGAAGAAGATAACTCATTATTTTATCTGAAATTTGATATAAGTGATTGGCTTGTTCTGTTCTAAATACTGCGATTCGTAAAAAGTTTGAATAGCGGTAACAACCTCCGGAGCACCTTCGTTTCTATACACATTGTGGTTTGCGTACAGAACTTTATGACCTGCACCGTGAAGTAATCCTAAAGTGTAACCGTGCATAAATTCACTATCGGTTTTAAGGTTTACAATACCTTCTGATTTTAAGATGTTTTTATATCGAGCCAAAAACTCTGCGTTGGTTAAACGGTGTTTGGTACGCTTGTATTTAATTTGCGGATCGGGAAAAGTAATCCAAATTTCATCGACTTCATTGGTTCCAAAACAGTTTTCAATCAATTCGATCTGCGTGCGTAAAAATGCCACATTAGGAATATTTTCTTCAACAGCCGTTTTCGCACCACGCCAAAAACGAGATCCTTTTATATCAACTCCAATAAAATTTGCATTTGGATAACGGCGTGCCAGTTCTACCGAATATTCGCCTTTACCGCAGCCTAATTCTAAAACAATAGGATTATCATTTTTAAAAACTTCTTTATTCCAGTTGCCTTTTAGGCTGAACGTGTTGTTTAAAACATCTTCTCTACCCGGCTGATACACATTTGAAAACGTTTCGTTTTCTCTGAAGCGTCTCAATTTATTCTTACTTCCCACTTTTGTAAATTTTGGTAAAAATACAACAATTGGCGGTTAGTTTAAATTTACAAAAACAAAAAAAGCTGTTATTTTTTAACAGCTTTTTCTATAGTAAACGAAAATTCGGAACCTACACCTATTTTACTTTCAACATAAATATGTTCGTTGTGGGCTTCTATAATGTGTTTTACAATTGATAGACCCAAACCGGAACCTCCAATATCGCGCGATCGGCTGGAGTCGGTTCTGTAAAAACGTTCGAACAAACGGGAAATATGTTTTTTTTCGATTCCGTAACCGTTGTCGGTTATACGAATTAAGAGTTTTTTATCGGTTAAACTTTCTATCGATACTTCGGTTGTACCATTGTCTCTACCGTATTTTATGGAATTATCGACCAAATTTAAAACCACCTGATTGATTTTTTCTCGATCACCGTTTACAAAAATTGATCTGTAATGATCTTTATCAAACATTAAGGTGATGTCTTTTTTATCGGCTTTCATTTCCAAAAGATCAAAAACATTCTGAAAAAGTTCAATAATATCAAAGGTTTGAATGTTGACTTTTAATTCGTTTGTTTCTAACTTGGTAATCATATCCAGATCGTTCACAATATCAATAAGGCGCTCAATACCTTTATCTGCACGTTCCAGATATTTTTTTCGGATTAATTTATCTTTCACACCACCGTCTAACAACGTAGAAACATATCCTTGCACCGTAAACAAGGGCGTTTTAAGCTCGTGTGCCACGTTACCGATAAATTCGCGACGGTATTCTTCTTGTACTTTTAGCGATTCAATTTCAACTTTTTTGTCGGTAGCAAATTTGTTTACTTCGTACATCAGCGTCTGCATGTCGGTTGTTACCGGCTGATTTCGCAAAACTGATTCGTCTAGAATACTTACTTCTTTATATATTTTTTGAATTCGACGGTAAATAAAGCGTTCTACCCTGTACTGCAATACAAAAAAGCTAAACGCAAAAAACAGTAACGTGAATGTTACTGTAAATAATACGTTTATGTGAAAGAATAAATGTTGCAACAGTAGTAGTAGAACCGAACTGAAAATGGTTATTACGGCTGCCGATTTTGCTGCAAACTTATAAGATTTACGGTATTTTACCCCCATTAAACTTCTAATTTATAACCCACTCCTTTTATGGTTTTAAACAACTCATCGCCAATTTTTTCGCGTAGTTTTCTTATGTGTACATCTATGGTACGCCCGCCAACAATTACTTCGTTACCCCATACTTTGTCTAAAATTTCTTCGCGTTTAAACACTTTTCCGGGTTTTGATGCCAAAAGGTAAAACAATTCAAACTCTTTACGCGGTAAAATAATTTCTACTTTATCTTTAATGATTTTATATTCTTCGCGGTTAATTTCAATGTTACCAATTTTTAAAACATCTTCTACAGAAATATCTTCTTTAACTCGGCGTAACAATGCTTTAACTTTACTAACCAGCAATTTTGGCTTAATTGGCTTGGTTATGTAATCATCTGCACCTACATCAAAACCTGCTACCTGCGAATAATCTTCACCACGTGCGGTTAAAAAGGTAATAATGGTGCTGTTAAGCCCTGGTAGTTTACGCATGCTTTCACAAGTTTCAATACCGTCCATTTCGGGCATCATAACATCAAGAATCACCAAATTAGGAATTTCCTTTTTAGCAATTGTTAAAGCTTCTTTACCATTTTTTGCGGTGAATACCTGATAATTTTCAGCTTCCAGATTAAATCCTACAATTTCTAAAATATCCGCATCGTCATCAACCAGCAAGATTTTAATGTCCTTATTTTTCATTTGTTTTGTGTTGTTTCGCTTGTAAAATTAAAGATAAATAAAAAACAAACAACCGCTTAACAATTATTTAATGTAGTAACAATTAATTTACAAAAACCCAACACTTTCATAAACCGCGTATAACCTTACAATAACTTTTAGGTAATTCCTTTGCAACGAAAATTTATAACACAAACGATAAATGAAATTAAATTTTTTGGCAGCAGCGTTATTATTTGGAGTGGTGACTTATGCGCAGGATACTAAAACGATTAAAGGCCACATTTACGATACAGCTAACAACAACGAACCTTTGGCGTATGCAACAATTATGCTACAGAATACCGAGTTTGGTGCAGAAACCGACGAAAATGGTTATTTTGAGATTGAATGCGAGCAAGGTTCTTATTTGATAGAAGCATCGTACACCGGTTACCAGACTTTTGTAATGCAGTATGAAACGGGATCTACAGATGAGTTAAACATAAATCTGACTCCGGAAGCTTCAAACTTGGACGAACTGGTTATTACGGTTAACAATAGAAAATCATCGGAAACAGCTTTATTAAGTGAACAACGTAAATCTTTAGAAATAAAACAGCAAATTGGCGCACAAGAACTTTCTCGTAAAGGTGTGGGCGATGTTGCTGCGGCAGTTGCAAAAACGGCAGGTATTTCTAAACAAGAAGGCAGTAACAATGTGTATGTTCGTGGTTTAGGCGATCGATACAACTCTACAAGTTTAAACGGTTTACCGGTTCCATCGAACGATCCAGAGAAAAAGAACATTAATTTGGAATTGTTTTCTACTGATATTGTAGAATATATTTCGATCGATAAAACTTTCAACTCAAGAAATACAGGAGATTTTGGTGGAGGAAATGTGGACATTTCATCAAAAGATTTTAAAGACAGTGGTTTGTTCGAAATTGAATTGGGAGGAAATGCCAATACAAATGCTTTAAGCAAAGGCAGCGATTTTGTACTTCCACAAGGTCCAAGTAAAATGGGTTATGCATCTTACGGAAAACCTAACAATCCTTTTGATGGATATCATTTTCAAAACAGTTTAAAACCAGAAAGCGCTGGACCACTTGGTGGAAACTTTGGTTTAAAAGCCGGAAAATCATTCTTTATTGGCGAAACAGGTAAATTAAATTTATTTGCTACAGCTAGTTTTGACAACGGTTTTACTTTTAGAGAAGGTTTAAACCAAACCTTGAACGCACAAGGAGCCAAATTAAAATCGTTTCATCAGGAAAAATTTTCACATACCACCAACACTACCGGTATGTTTAATGCTAATTATCATTTAAACGATAATCACCGTTTAGCTTACAACTTTTTATACATAAACTCATCTGATTTATCAAGAGAAACGTATTATGGTAGCGACCGTGACTTTGAAGGTGAGCATGACGCATTATTTGTTCAACGTGGTACGTTTATTCAAAATACTGTTTTAATTAATCAGTTGTTAGGTAATCATAAGTTAAATGAAAAATTAGATTTTGATTGGGCAGTTTCGTACAACACTATCGAAAGCGACATGCCGGACAGAACACAAAACAAACTATTTTATTGGAATGACATAAACGCTTTCAATCTAGCACAAAGAACTCCTACAGATAACCACCGTTATTTTCAAAACTTAACAGAAAATGAGATTGCAGCAAATTTGGCGTTGAACTATAAGTTAGGAACCGATGAAAACGGTAATGAAAGAGGTAAAGTTACTTTTGGTTACAACGGACGTGTAAAGAAAAGAGATTTTGAAGCAATACAGTTCAATTTTCGCTTACCAGATGTAGTTACAAATCCTAATGACAGATATATTGTTGATCCTAATAATTTAGATAGTTTTTTTAATCAGCAGAATTTTTCAAATGGTCTATTTGGTATTGAAGCTTTCGCAAGAGAAACACCACAAACTTATAACGGAGAACAAAATATACATGCCGGTTTTGCTAATTTAGAATACCGTTTAACCGATAAGTTCAGCGCTGTTGTTGGTTTACGTTACGAGAAAATTGATCAGTTGGTAAAATGGAGAACACAGTTAGATGCCGATCAAAAATCGAACGAGTTTAAGCGTAACGAATTTTTACCAAATTTATCGTTAAAATATGAATTATCAGGTACACAAAATTTACGTTTAGCAGCAAGTAAAACCTACACATTACCTCAATTTAAAGAACGTGCGCGTTTTATTTACGAAGACGTAACCGAAATTAAAGTAGGTAACCCGTACTTATATCCGTCACAAAACTACAACTTGGATTTAAAATGGGAGATTTTCCCAATGAACGATGAAGTAATTTCGGTAGCTGCTTTTGGTAAGTATATTCAAGATCCTATCAACGAAATTACCATGGCATCATCTACAAACGATATCACATGGGTAAATATTGGAGATAAAGGATATGTGTATGGGGCAGAATTCGAAATCAAGAAAAGACTTTTTGATTTTGGTGGAACAAACACAAACAATCTGTTTGGTGGTATGAACGTATCATATATGAAAACCAATCAGGAAATTGATTCAGAAAAAATCAGACGCGAAACTCATCAAACCATCAATACCAACTTTGAAGATACAGAATCGTCTTTCACAGGAGCATCAGATTTATTATTAAACGCAGATGTATCGTATGTAAAAGAATGGAGTGAGAACAGAGGAATGACCGCAACGCTTGCCTACACACATTACTCTGACCGTTTATATGCTTTAGGATCTCAAAAAGGAAACTTGATTGATAAAGGTATGGGAAGTTTAGATTTAATCCTAAAAACAAAAATTCATAAAAACTTTGCACTTGATTTTGCAGCACGTAACATTTTAAACCCTGAATTCCGCAGAATACAAGACAACAAATCGGGAGTAGTCGATGCTGTTACCTATAAAAGAGGAGCCTTCTTTAGTTTGGGTGCAAAATATACATTTTAACAACATATTCATTACATACGCTTAACATACATTAAAGTATTAATACAGAACTTTGTATCAAAT
>Ga0256790_1000388_pt1 | contig 14706 bp, 10 predicted proteins | sample MC6MC0941MT_FD_190206 | JGI IMG/M metagenome (GOLD analysis project Ga0256790, IMG submission 190206) | Metatranscriptome of enriched soil aggregate microbial communities from Iowa State University, Ames, United States - MC6-MC0941-MT... | ecosystem: Environmental > Terrestrial > Soil >... | reverse complement strand
TCATCCTCTATTAAGCGCCTCGCTGGGCACGCAACGCGAAATTGTTAGCTTCCACTTCGGTACGGATTCACAACAACGCGTCTACATTCAGGCTGCATTGCACGGCGATGAGCTGCCGGGCATGGCGGTGGCATGGTACTTGAAACAGAAACTGCTGGCGCTGGAATCTGCCGGACAACTCAAATCCAAAATCACGCTGGTTCCGGTGGCGAATCCTTTAGCCATGGGACAGCATTGGCATGGTAGCCATTTGGGGCGTTTCCACACGTTATCAGGACAAGACTTTAACCGCCGCTTCCCGGCATTGGGTGAAGCCTTGGTTGAGGAACTCGCTGGCTCACTGACGCAAAGTGAATACGAAAACAAACGCCTGATCAGGGAAGCGATTGATCGCCATTATCGTGACCGCATTGCCCGCACCGAACTGGATGCCCAGCGCTTTACGCTGATGCGTATGGCGAGCCAGGCCGATTTGATGATTGATCTGCATTGTGACTGGGATGCGCTGCCGCACCTCTACACCACGCCGCACGCGTGGCCGGACATTGAACCTTTGGCGCGTTGGTTAGGCAGTGAAGTGCAGTTGCTGGCGCAGATATCTGGCGGTGAACCGTTTGATGAGGCTTGCTGTGAGCCGTGGCTGACGCTGGCAGAACGCTTTGGTGATCAGTATCCGATGCCGCGCGGCTTGCTGCCGGTGACGCTGGAACTGCGCGGTGTGGCGGATGTATCGCCTGAGATGGCGGAGAAAGATGCCGACGCGATTATCAATGCGCTGATTGAGGGCGGATATATTGCCGGTGAAGTGGGTGAATCCCCTGCCCTGATTCATCTAGCGACGGCGCTGGCGGGATGTGAGTATATTCATGCGGCGCAATCTGGATTGGTGTTTTACCGACGTAATTTGGGCGAGTGGATTAAGGCTGGGGAAGTGGTGGCTGAGGTTGTTGATCCGATCACTGACCAGGTGATGCCGCTGGTGGCAGAGTTTGGTGGCGTGTTGTATGCGAGGAATTTGACCAAGTTTGTGACGGCGGGGATGTTGGTGGTGAGGCTGGCTGGGGGGAATGCTGGGAGACGGGGGGAGTTGTTGGTGGGTTGAAGCTAACGCGTATGAATTAACAAGTGAGAACTAATCGTTAAAAAACTGCTGCAAAATAGCCATAACACTTGCTTAATTTACAAAAGTATCTTACAGAACCTTTTCAATTTATTGACGATTACTGGTTATAAATTTTTGGGGTTTGACGAAACAAAGATTACTTGAGCTTGATGGTTGTAGCTGGACACTGATTAGGGAGTAGATTTGGATGGGGGGACGTTAACTTTTCACATCCATATATATCCGTGGATGCTTTCTTTGTATAATTAGGAATTGTTCTAAGTTATATAGTGAAAAAATAAAAAAATCATCTTCACCTTTCAAGGCGTATATTCTTCATGGAATAGCTAGATTATATCCTTTACATGTATTAACAATGTTTTTAACTTTCTTAATCTATTTCTTTCTTTTCCCAACAGTCCCTTTTGAAAACCCGTAGGAAACTGCTTTTTATAACATATTTTTTATACACGGTCTTGGATTTGCGAATTCCTAGAACTGGAACGACCCAGGCTGGCCGATTTCAGTTGAATTTTACACTTGTTTATTATTTTTCCCAATATTGATTCAAATGAAGAACGTGCAATTATTTATATTATCTATTATGGGTTATGGCTTAGTTTATTTTAAGCACAATTCTTTACAAGCAGCAACGGATTTAAATCTACTTATTTTTTTCTTTAGATTTTTTCAAAATGCATAGCAGGCATGTCTTTGGGGGTAATAATATACAACTTTAGCAACATAAAGAATGAACTTAAGAATACACATGTAATATTTTCCTTTCAGCTATTATCCCAGCGATAATAAGTTATTTCATATATACATCAAAAAAAAAACAAACATCCATACATCATCATTATTGCGGCATTTCTTTCCTGTTTTATTCTTTAATTAGATATACCCCCCCCTTGAGCGACTTTTTTAACAATGTATTCCTTACTTATTTTGGCGCTATAAGTTTCTCTATGTATCTCATACACACTCCACTTATGCTTTCATTAGATCATATTAGTGCATTAAGAGCGCAAAGTGTTCTTACACAAACAATGATATTTTCTTTAAAATTAATTGTATTATCGCCATTTTCATATGAAATCTTTGAGAAGCAAGTTTATAAGAAATTAAATAATTAGCGGACAATAAGCACCTTGTTCCTGCAAATAAAAAATAAAAAAATCTTTTGCATTTATATATATAAAAGAGACTCATAATTGTATGCGTCTCTATTCATTGATAAAAGTAAAAGACTATTTCCTTTATTACTTTAACAATCTATTTTTGCTAGCATATGCATTGAGAGACTTTAAAGTAAGCATAATTTCTTTCTCCAAAAAAATTAGTGTGCGATCTAAACTGTCAAATCGCTCATAGTCAGTACTTTCTAAAGAAATTTGACCCTCACACTCTTTTTCAGGTTTTTTGAAAAAATCTGATTTTTTTGATACAGTCAATTCTTCGAATGTCTGAATATCTTCTTGAACAATTGATTTTTTACATTGATATAAAAAAGTGCTCATTTCAGAGAGTTTTGCAGATAAAAACTCAAATTTCAAATCATAATTATTTAGCCTGCTGGCAAAATCTTCATTGACTATCGAAAGATTATCCAACAAAATCAACCTCTCATTTTTGTTGGAAAGTTCTGCCTGTAACCTTTTTTTCAGATCAAATAAATAATCTTCAGAATCAAAATGTGATATACGTTCAAAAGCTTCTTTTAGGAAATGGTCATTGAAACAAGAATCATCAACTTCAAATGATAATAGAAAAGCCTTCACATCATCATACAAGTTGTGAAAAACTTTATTGTTTAAACTGTTGATGTTCCATTCCAAGAAAAAAATGCAATAGTTAAAAAAATCCTTACGGTACTTATCGAATAAATCTTTTTCGATCAAAAAAGAGAGAAGTTTTTTTATTGCTAGCAACGCACATTCGTATGAAAATTGTCTGGAGTTTTCTAAAGAACTCCCTCTCATTACGGTATGGTGAATTAAAACATCATTTACTACTGATATTCTATTTGCAAGAAGTAACTGGGCACAAATAAAAAACAAATCATTGCTAGTGCGTATTTCTTGAAAAAGAACATGATTAGACAATACATATTCACGCTTAAAAAGCTTATCCCACGGCCACCAAGTAAAAGCCCTAAAATAGTCTCTATTTATTTCATTGCCAGAAAAAACATCAGTATTTGGCAATAAATCATCTCTAATAGTCCATGGGGTCTCAGTGATATTTTTTGTGCTAAAATTTATAAAATCAGAACGACATACGACAACTTCCGCGTCTAGTTTTTCGGCGTGATGATAAAGTTTAAAAATCATATCTTTTTCAATATGATCATCATCATCTAAAAAAATAACGTATTTACCTGTTGCTAAAGAAAGACCTATGTTTCTGGATGCTCCTGCTCCTAGATTTTGATCATTAGATATAAGCTTTATTCTACTATCGAAAATAATATTATTTTTGATAATTTCTTTTGAATTATCTGTGGAATTATCATTGATAATAATTAATTCAATTTCACGTAAAGATTGCTGAGTTATTTGATTAATGGTCTCTAATAAATAGCCCTCCGCATTAAAGACAGGCATTACAATTGAAACTAAAATACTTGAATTAATCTCTGACATTATAACTCACCTAAGTTAAATCATTAAAGCTCAGACTTTTCAAAACAGTCAACCTTTGTTTCAAATTAAAACATAAAAAACAATATGCTTATTTTAATCCAACTTATTAATTTTCTCACTAAGTTTCATAAAGCTAAAATTAATATCTGAATAAATATTATAATTTTCTATATTAGAATTTAAAATTCTGACGTCCAACTCATTTAACTTACTTTTTATTTCAACCAATTGTTCATTCATAGTATTAATTTGGGAGGATAATTCATTGGCTTTATCTAAGAGAAGATCGCTTCTCTTTTCTGTTCTTTTAAAAGAAAACAACTTCACTTTGATCTTATAATAAATAATCCTAACAACCATTTTTATAAGACCATTCATTCCCAACTTGTAATAATTGAAAATGATCTTTTCAAAAAAAGATGATGACTGTCTGCCATGCAAGACATCAACAAATAAATCAGGTTTTTCACGAACTATTGCGATAATTAATTCTAGGTTTTTTCTATCATGATATCTTGTTGCAATATTTTTTCGTATATCATGCCGTGAATATTTTTTAAAATGAGGTAGTATAACCTCATAAAAATCTCGTTCAAATTCATGAGAAATACTATGCTGTATCCAGGCAACATGCGAACATAACCAAATAAGTGAATAGTCTTTATAATCATTACATAAATTATTTTTTTCTAAATAGTTATAAATAACTTCATGTTGATGGAAGGCTCCAAGAAGACTCGCCCCTCCGGATGATGTTGTCTGGCCTGCCCGTTTTTTTCTGTGCCAGCAAAGGATCTCATTGACGAATGCAACTTTTTTAGCATTCATAGTTATAAACCAATGAAAACCATTATCTTCGAAGAAATATGGACCTACTGGAAATCTGATTCCATTTTCTTTAAAAAGATTATTTTTATATAATTTTCTCCAAGGTACAGGCAGTAAATCTAGAATTTTTTTCTTGTTACCTGGTGTTTCTATTTTAAATGAAGTTATCCCCTCAAAATCACTCCATGATGGTTCATAGGGAAGCTTATTGTTTTTAATAGTATCTTCAAACTCTTTGTAAGCACACAGTGTAATATCTGCAGAGTTTTCCACTGCCGCGTTATATAGTTTTTCAAACATTGTTTCTTCATAGAGATCATCACCGTCTGCAAATCCAATAAAGTCTCCAGTTGCTCTTTCTATACCAATATTTGCTGCAGTTGCTACTCCACCGATACTATTATGCTGATTCAGTATTGTAATAATTCTTTCATCGTTTGAGGCGAAATTTTTTATTATTTGTTGTGTATTATCTGTTGAACCATCATCTACAATAATAATTTCGATTTCTTTTAAAGACTGATTTATTATGCCATTCAAACACGCTTCAATATAATCCTCAATATTATACGATGTTACAATTACAGAAACTTTAGGGTTCATCTCAATACCTTATAAAATCTTAGAATTTTAAAAATTTAATTGACATTTCATTTAAATTTATTCGCAATTATATTAGCAATCTTAATTGAAGGTAAGTCAACAAATCTTTCAAAGATTGCTGCCACTACCAAGCATGTAATAATAGTTAAAAAAGTAACTGCAACGAATATAGTAAAGCTGACTTCTGGGTTAAATCTATGCAATACATAAGCAAATACATTAATAAATATTGAATGTGTTATATAAAGGGGGAATGATATTTTCCCTAAAAATCGGAAATATTTATAGTCTGCAAAACTTTCAAATAAACCAGAGCCGAGTATTGCGGAAAAAATGAATATACTACCAGTAAGCATTAAATATCGATATACATCTTTATATTCTAAAAAACTAAATATTTGTATGTACTCATATAGCCCACCATAGACTTCAACCCCACTGCGTGGGTAAGGTGAAGTGGCTAGTATTAATCCTACGATAAATAATATTAATCTTTTTGTCTTAGATATATGATATTTACCGCGTGAAAATATATCGCTAAAAATCATTCCAGCAATAAAAAGGCAATAATATGAACCTTGTAAGTATAAAAAAATTAAAACAATACAATATATCCACAATTTTGTTTCCTTAACACTTACTGAAGCTAACAAACCAAAAACAAGAAAAGAACCATATACTTCAAATGAGATTGTCCACATAGCATAATTAGTAAGAACAACATGTTCGAATGGCACAAAGTATAGTGATTCTTTAATTACATTTGCTATAGTAAGATTACTTCTATAATCAGTGAACAAATTAAAGAGACTGAAAACAGCGTACATCAATATCATTGATGCTAAGACAGGAAGAACGAGCCGTGGGTACCTTTTTATAATACCCTTAAATATGACATCATGCTCATTTACACTGTTAAATTTCAAGCTCAAAACAAAACCGCTCAATATAAAAAAAATGCATACAGGAGCAATTCCGCTATAAATTAAATTTAAAGGACCCCAACCTATTATCCTTCTTATTTCCCCACCGAAACTCGTTAAACTTGTGAATCTTAGATCTGGTTTGAAAGAATTTACGCAATGATCGATTAAAACTATAAAGCAACACATGCCTCTCAATCCTTCGAGGTAATCTATTTTTTTCATTAAGGTCATTACCAGCTAAATATACAAGAGAAAGCAATAGTGCTTCACATGATTAGATTGCCATGCCCGCATTACGCATAAATAAAGCCTCCAAAAGGAGGCTTATCATTATTAAATAAAAGATAATTTATTTTTCAATCCACTCTGTGTGGAAAATACCGTCTTTATCAATTCGCTTATAAGTATGTGCACCGAAGTAGTCACGCTGAGCCTGAATCAGGTTAGCAGGAAGAACTTCCGAGCGATAACTATCGTAATAAGCAATCGCCGCAGAGAAGGTCGGAGTCGGGATACCGTTCTGAATAGCGTAAGACACTACATCACGCAGCGCCTGCTGATACTTATCAGCGATATTCTTGAAGTAAGGATCCAGAAGCAGGTTTGCGATGTTTGCATCGGTAGCATACGCATCAGTGATTTTCTGCAAGAACTGAGCACGAATAATGCAACCAGCACGGAAGATCTTAGCAATCTCACCGTAGTGCAAATCCCAGTCGTTTTCTTCAGACGCCGCACGCAACTGAGAAAAGCCCTGTGCATATGAAACGATTTTTCCTAAGTACAACGCACGGCGCACTTTTTCTACGAACTCAGCTTTATCACCAGTGAAGGCCTTCGCCTGTGGACCTCTTAATACTTTGGAAGCTGCAACACGCTGAGTTTTCAGTGAAGATAAATAGCGGGCAAACACAGATTCGGTGATAAGTGACAGTGGTTCGCCCAGATCTAATGAGCTCTGGCTGGTCCATTTACCAGTGCCTTTGTTAGCTGCTTCATCCAGAATCACATCAACTAGATATTTACCGCCTTCATCTTTCTTATTGAAGATATCTTTGGTGATGTCGATCAGATAGCTACTTAACTCACCGTTGTTCCAATCTGTGAAGGTTTTAGCCAGCTCTTCGTTGTTCAGAGCCAGTGCGCCTTTCAGCAGCGCATAGGCCTCTGCGATCAGCTGCATGTCGCCATATTCGATGCCGTTGTGCACCATCTTCACATAGTGGCCGGCACCATTAGGACCGATGTAAGCAACGCAAGCTTCGCCATCTTCAGCGCGCGCAGCGATCTTATCAAGGATTGGAGCAACCAGTTCGTACGCTTCTTTCTGGCCGCCAGGCATGATTGATGGGCCTTTCAGTGCGCCCTCTTCACCACCGGAAACGCCGGTACCGATGAAGTTGAAGCCTTGATCGGACAGCTCTTTGTTACGACGGATGGTGTCTTTATAGAAGGTGTTACCACCATCGATCAGAATATCACCTTTATCCAGATGAGGAGTAAGGGAAGCTATAGTTTTATCAGTTGCCTCACCTGCTTGTACCATCAGAAGGATTCGACGTGGTTTTTCCAGCGATTGAACAAACTCTTCAACAGTATAGAAAGGCGCAAGTTTTTTACCCTGGTTCTCAGCGATGACTTCATCAGTCTTTTCACGTGAACGGTTGAAGATAGAAACAGTGTAACCGCGGCTCTCAATGTTAAGAGCCAAATTGCGCCCCATAACTGCCATACCTACAACACCGATTTGCTGCTTTGACATTTATCTACTCCTGTCTGTTTGTAAACCGTATATAAACTGTTCATTAAATGTAAACTGAAATATCTTACATCATGATACGGGTAACTTTAAACAATTAAAAATCGCAAGCACTCAAAGCTAAACTATAGTTTAGCTGGAGGAAGGTGCAATAGAAGCAAATGAATTGGTAAATCATTATTAAATCATCATCATAATCACTTACAAAAAAACATCAAACACTAATATAAATTATATTTTCAGCCAATTATGAACTTAATAATTAGCTATTAAATTCTTATAAATCCCCAGCGTAGTTTCAATTACTTTCTTTGAAGAGAAACCATCTACAGCTTTTATACTTGCTCTTTTTCCAAATTCTTTTCTCAGCTCAATATCAACTAGCAAAACTTGTAATTTATCAAGTAATTCTGGAAAGTTACTTTTCTCAATTAAGTACCCAGTTTCATTATTTTTAATTATGCTGCCACAGCCTCCGGTATCGTAAGCTATTGTAGCTCTACCTATAGCTGCTGCCTCAATTAAAATTCTTGGAACGCCCTCCGCATAAACAGAAGGTAAAGCTATAATATTTGATTTTTTTATTAATTCACTCACATTATTTGATTTACCCAACCATCTAATAATGCCTTTACACGACCAATCTTCAATTAAACTTTGCGGGATTGAATCTGGGTCATTTTTAACTATAAAACCAGCCACATCTAATACAAAATCCACGCCCTGCTCGCGGAGAGCAATCTTTGCATCAATAAGATCTTTTAAACCTTTACTCCATATGAGAGGCCTGCAAACAGCACGACTGGAATTTCTCTATCATCTTCCTCAACATAATTAAAATCTGATAGATTGACACCCGCACCATTTATTACAAAAGTCTTATTGATATCAATACCAGTTCTATTTACTATTTCACATCTGTCATTTTCATGTTCAAATATGAAGAAAACATTTTTTTTCTTAGAAATCCATGCGTAAAGCTTAGTTACTATTTTCTTTAGAAGCTTGTAAACAATAACTTCTGAAGAAAAGACTCTACCTAACCCAACAAAACTTAGAACTAAATTTTTGTTATATATTTTTGAATATAAGCCGCCAATGATGCATGCTTTGATTGTGATACAGTGAATAATATCAGGGCTAATTTCTTTAAGTATTTTACAAGAGCGATAGACATCCTTCATTAAAAAAAAAGGATTTAATGATTGCTCAGACATATTGGAATTATGTGTGATTAGTCCTAATAGTTCTAATGAGCGTCTTTCATCATCACTTGAAAAATTGCATATTACGTGAACTTGATAGCCACTATCGATAGCAGCTACCGCTCGTTCCTTCCAGTGCAAACTAAAATACCAATCAGAATTTATATAGAAACATAATTTTTTCATTTAATGACACCATCTTTAGATATTTTACTTTTATTCAAAACCCCATCCCATACCCCCATTATAATTGCTTTGAAATATTTCAACTTACTTTCTGAATGAATTGTTTGCAATAAATAACTAAATATCCTAATTAGAATGGAAGTATATCCAAATGGCTTCTTCTTTCCAAAGATGTGCACAGACCAAATAAGATTCCTGACAAGATAATATATTTTCCACGGACTCATCACTGTTTGCCTGTCAGCTATGTCATGTATGAAACTAAGCGTGGGTTCGTATTTTATTTTATATCCCTGCCTGACTAAAAACCATGAATAGTATACATCATCAAAGTAGATAAATAGGCGTTTATCTATATTTTGGTAAGTATTCCTGAGAACGTTTGAGTTAATAAAAACCCCTACAAATGAAAATGAAATTATGCTACAACATTCTTCGCCAACTGCAGTAAATAAATTAGGTTCGGCACGATATTTATTAACATCTCTTATCGTATTCGGAAACTTAATCCACGGTATATTCATCTTGCAACGAATACCTTGTTTATCTACGACTTTTGTTGCTATAGCATCTACGTCAGTCTTATTGGTCAACGCAAAATTGTTAAGCAATTCTATATCTGGATATGCGTCATCATCAAAGAAAAGAACCCAATCTGTAATACAATTTTCAGAAATCCATTTAGCTCCTTTATAGAATCCCCCAGCGCCACCATCATTGGTATCACTATTCAATATATTTATATTAGGTTCGTCAATGGACTCTAGCCAACACTGCGTATCATCAGTTGATGCATTGTTTACTATAACAATCTGGTGAAAAGATAGCAGCCTCGCGGCCGCTACACATTTTTTTAACTTTTCAAGTCGATTGTAAGTGACAATCAACGCAGTAATCTTCATCTCGGATTAACCACAAATGATGGCATTTTTTGATTATCTAATAGTGCCTGACGATATGAACGTACTACTGACAGTGCCTCGGCTATTGTCACATCCATATCGAGGTAACGATAAGTTCCAAGACGACCAATAAATGTAATGTTACTTTCTGATTCTGCTTGATCTAGATACTTTTGAAGCAATGACATTTCACCCATTTGTCTAATTGGGTAATAAGGAATGTCATTCTCATCACAAGAGCGACTATATTCTCTATAGCATACAGTTGAGTCATGCTTTTCCCATGGCGCAAAATACTTGTGTTCAGTAATCCTGGTATAGGGCACATTTACCTCACAATAATTCATTACTGCACAACCTTGATAATCTCCATTGGCAGTAAATTTATCAAAGTCTAGAGTTCTGTATCCTAAGCGCCCTAAACTATAACCGAAGTATCCATCCAACTGACCACTATAAAACACATGGTCATAATTTTCTTTTTCTTGTGGGTTATAATCAGTGTTTAATTCAACAGTAATATTTTCGTGATTTAGAATCGATTCAACAATTGGGGTATAACCCTCTTTTGGCATGCCTTGATACTTATGATTGAAATAGTTGTCATCATAATTAAAACGTATCGGGAGCCTTTTTAAGATAGAAGCTGGCAACTCTTTTGGCTCCATCCCCCATTGTTTAATGGTATAGCCCTTAAAGAATGACTCATATAATTCTTTACCAACAAATCTCAACGCTTGATCTTCAAATGTTTTAGGATCAAGGATTGTTGCATCACCTTTTGATTCAATGAGCTTTTTAGCTTCTTCAGGATTACATGTAGTTTTAAAAAACTGATTGATCGTGTGTAAGTTGATCGGTAAAGAGAAAACCTGTCCATTTACAGTTGCTTTAACTCTATTTACGTATGGCATCATCTCGCAATGCGAACTGATATAATTCCAGACTTCTTCATTATCGGTATGAAATATATGAGGCCCATATGTATGAATCATTACATGAGTTTTTTCGTCTCGCTCGCTATAGCAATTTCCAGCGATATGGGCACGAGAATCAATGATTCTTACATTGTGCCCGTCCTCAGCCAGTTCACGCCCAATCACTGCACCCGAAAAACCAGCACCTACAATTAAAATATTTTTTCTCATTGATATTAACCTAAAATCATCCGACGAATTTTATAATACGTTTTTGCTATATGCTGCCGACGCTTACTACCAACTGGAGCATAGCGATTTAAATATGGCATAAATTTACGCTTTACTTTTGTCTGGAATAACATTTGGTTACTACCTTTATTATTCGCAATTACATTAGCCTTGCCGTATAAGCGGTTAATAACTTCTTGTTGCCAAGGTGTTCCATCAATATATGACATGAAGTTATCAAAGAAATCAACGTGGGGAGCATCCCAGGGCTTGTTTTCACCTGCAAAATGAATCATTTTTGGTTTTTTTCTGGAAGCCAAAAACTGCATGTATGAGGCAAATTTTAGATTTGGGAAGAAATCATCTGTATTGCCATTACCATGATATACATTCCACTCAAATGGCAGATAATGCACCCGGTCGTAAAAAACCTTGTTCATAATGTCTTGGTCTAAAAACCAAAACGATCTGGATTTCATAGTAGCCATTAGCTGAGTGTATGTATTCTCAGCATTCATCTGCGCAACATTGAACAGAATTAAGCCAGCCTGAAAATAACGCTCTGTATCCTTCATTGCCAGAACATTATTTAAGTATTCTTTTGCTGTTTCGTTTTGGCCTTCCTCAGAATGAGCAATAGCGCCGAACTTTACAAAACCTTCCATGACAATATCTTTCACAGCTGCCACAAGGTTATTCTTCATATCAATATGAACTAATTCTGCTACATCACTTTCAACTATAGTATCAGCATCGATAAACAGGACTTTTTCGAAATTTGAAAACAAAGAAGGAATAAATAATCTAGCATAAGTCGCAGCGCTAAAATGCGCACGCGTATAAACACTTTTCATTTCACTGAATGCGTTAACATCAAAAAAGCGTATTGAAAAGTTATTTTTGTTTTTTATTAGCGAAATTAAACGCGACTTATTTCTAGCCGAAACACCATTTTCTAATACAACAATATCGTAGTTATCTTTTTCAGTGCTATTTTTAACTATGGAGTTTATTAATGCTCCACCACTTAATGAGTAATTATCATCAAAACAAATGACAATAGGGATATTTTTTGATTCAAAATTCTGTTTTAACTTCCCGTTAAATGTTTCATTTTTAACAAAAGTTCTTTGAATTTCTTTTTTATTTAACCCGCTAGTTTTTTCTTTATGAATCAGATATATATTGAACAGCCTTTCTGAGATATGGCCTACAACTCTTTTTTCTTGTGCATCATAATTACGGAGCGCGAAATTATTTTCAAGATCTTCAAGTATTGAAAATAACCATTCTGAATAATCTGAAAATAATTCAGATTTCATAACGAACATATTCGTATAATATCCATCGTGCGCAGTATTAAATTCTTTTACTGCTGCAGCATATTCAGGATATAGATACAATAAGCTGTCTATTGCTGACTGGTAATCTTCAATATGTAAATGCTGAGATACTTTATAATGTTCATAATTATTCTTGCTCCCCGCCTGCTTTACACTCCATTTTTTAGGCAACAAGATATCATAATCGGCAATTGCACTAATGATGCTGCTTTCATCTAACCCAAACTTTTTTTCATATTCAGGAGATATAACGTCTTCATTAATTACGCCCCAAATATCTTCATCATAGCTTTGATCTGATGAAAAATTTAAATGCCTCCTATAATGCATAAAGCCGACATAATCTGATGAGAGATCATTCTTCCACACCCAATATTGAGCTGTAAGTTCGCAATAAAATGGATTCTTAAAAGAAATATTTTCTCCAGTATTATCACCTATACAGCAAATATCATTATAGCTATTGGCTTTTCCTACATGTATTGGTTTTATTACATTTGATGATAAAAAGGCGCTGGGCTTATGGTGGCTGGTATATATTTTTACTTTTTCATTGCTAATATTCATTCATTGTTTCCTTACATTGAAGATCGATATTGTTCTAAAATTACAGCCGCATTGCCACTCGCCTTTAATCGGTGGTTCTCAATCCATATAACTCTGTCACAAATCTTTTCAATATCGGTTAAATTATGGCTAACAAAAAGTATCGTTACGCCTTTCTCTTTAAATTTATTAATGGTCTCAATGCACTTTTTTTGAAACGCATAATCACCTACAGCTAAAACCTCATCAATAATCAAAATATCCGGATCGACTTGAGTAATAACCGAGAAACCCAGTTTTGCTAACATGCCACTTGAATAAACACGAATCGGTTCATCAATGAATTCACCAAGCTCAGAAAATTCAATGATCTTATCAATTCGTTCATTTAATTGCTTACGTCTCAAGCCGAGTAGAGTGGCATTTAATCTAATATTTTCTCTACCAGTGAGTTCAGGATGAAAGCCGCCTCCCAATTCTAGCATCGAAGCTACTCGGCCTTTGGTGGTCACACTTCCTGCCGTAGGCTTAATTACACCAGCAACTAAACCTAAAGAAGTGCTTTTACCAGCACCATTTCTGCCTATCAAAGCAACAGATTCCCCTTTATTAACTGTGAAGTTGATATCCTCAATAGCCAGATAGCTTCTACCTGATAAAAGGGTTAATGCTCTTTTCGGGTTAAAAATCAGCTCTTTAATTCCTGAGCCAATATGATGATATAAGGGATAACTTTTAGTTACCGCTTTAAATTCAATTGCGACTTCCATTATAAAATCTCTGCGAAACGGTATTTTAATTTGTTGAAAACCCATGCACCAATGGTAAGCGTCACGATTCCCATACCATAAAGTGAAAGAATTTTTTCATAATCAACATGACCATTCATGAATAATTCTCTCCAGCTTAAAACCATATCTGCGAGAGGATTATGGGTTATTAACCATTGATATTTTTCAGGTATCATATCACTGGCATAAAGTATTGGCGTGCAATAGAACAGCAGCATAATACCCAATGTAATAAACCTTTCTAAATCACGGAAGAAGAGATTCAATGTTGAAAGGAAAAGAGCAATACCATAGGAGAAAATTAATTGTGCAATGCCAATCAATGGGATGCCATAGATCCAATTCCAATGAGGCGTCATGTCATATATCAAAAGGAACACAATGATAACAGGAATGGTACATAGGAAATGCAAGCACTCCATCATGACATTACTGAAAGGAATCACTGATCTTGGAAAAACTGTTTTCTTTATTATTTGTGCATTAGCTATGAACGAAAACAGCGAGTTAGAGGTTGTGCTTGCAAACCACTGCCAGGGAAACAATCCTGTGATAATAAAGATTGTGTAATTCGGGATTTGGACTCGCATGATTAACTTAAAGATAAAGTAGTAAATCATGGCAAAGAGAAGTGGATTAGCTATTGACCATAAATAACCTAGAAAACTGCTTTTATAGCGAACTTTAAGTTCCTTCTCAGTGATTACTGTTATTAAATCAAT